>Ga0326727_10000893_pt1 | contig 116417 bp, 102 predicted proteins | sample MB2enrmetagenome_FD_207643 | JGI IMG/M metagenome (GOLD analysis project Ga0326727, IMG submission 207643) | Lab enriched peat soil microbial communities from McLean, Ithaca, NY, United States - MB29MY | ecosystem: Environmental > Terrestrial > Soil > Wetlands > Peat | place: USA: New York... | reverse complement strand
GAGAAGCGACACCTGGGAAGCGATGCACATGAGTCCCGTGGCCTCCCCGGAATCGGTCCGCCGCCACAACCTGAGCCTTCTGCTCCGGCACCTCCACCATTCCGGGGCACTCTCCCGGTCCGAGATCGGCAGCACCCTGGGATTGACCCGGAGCACGATCGGTGAGCTGGTTGCCGACCTCGGAGCTCGCGGCCTGGTGCTGGCCGGCGACCCCGCCCGCCTGGGGTCGCCCGGACGGCCTTCGATGGTGGTGGGCCCCAACCCCGAGGGGGCGGCGGCGATCACGGCCGAGATCGAGGTCAACTCGCTCTCGGTTGCGGTGGTCGGACTGGGGGGCCGGATCCTCCACCTCGCCCGGGTGGTCCATCAGCCGCGCCGCCTGGCCTACGAGCAGACGATCGAGGACGTCGCCGCCCTCATCCAATCCGCCCGGGCATCGATCCCCGCCCATTGCTGGATTGCCGGCCTGGGGATAGCCGTGGCCGGCGTTGTCCGCCGAGCCGACGGCCTGGTGCACTTCGCCCCCAACCTGGGATGGCGGGACGTGCCGCTGGGCCGCCTCGTCGCCGACCGGCTCGGCTCCGGCCTGCCTCTCCAGATCGCCAACGAGGCCGACCTCGGCGCCGTGGCGGAGCACACCTGGGGTGCCGGCATCGGGGTGGACCACCTCATCTACCTCTCCAGCGCCGTGGGGGTGGGCGGCGGCCTGGTCATCGACGGCCGACCACTGGTGGGGGCCGCCGGCTGTGCGGGAGAGGTGGGGCATGTCCAGGTGAACCCGACCGGGGCGCGCTGCCGCTGCGGAGGAGTGGGCTGCTGGGAGACGGAGATCGGGGGTCCGGCGCTGCTGCGGCGGGCGGGGAGCGCCAAGAGGGGGCTCAAGCCAGAGGATGTCGCTCGCGTGCTGAGAGAGGCGACCGCTGGCGATCCGGTGGCGCTCTCGGCGGTCGAGGAGACCGCCCGGTGGCTCGGCGCCGGTCTGAGCGGCCTGGTGAACACCTTCAACCCGCAGCGGGTCGTGCTCGGCGGGTATCTCGGCAACATGTGGCCCCTGGTCGAGGAGATCGTCCAGGCCGAGCTGCGCACGCGGGTCATGGCGCCGGCGCTCGATGTGGTCGAGATCAGGCCCGCGCAGCTGGGGGCCGAAGCGTCCCTGCTGGGTGCGGCGGAGCTGGTGCTGACGCGGGTCCTGGACGAGCCCACGCTGGTTCCGTCCCCTGCGGCCGCGAGGAGATGGGCGTGAAGGGGGCGCGCTCCGCTTAGCCGACGGCGACCGACGGTCGGGGCGTCCTGGCAGCGAGCGAGACGCCGGCCTCGAGATGGCGGAGCTCAAGGTCAGGACCTGCAGGGGCCAGCGCGAGCCGAGCCGCGCGCTGGCGGATGGTGTCCAGCGCCAGCCAGATCGCGCCCATCATCTCCGCGCTCCGGTCCAGCGGGCTCGGCACGATCTGAACGGCGCGCGCCGCCGCCGGGACCGCGCGGTGCCTGACCGCCTCCCGCAGGGGCGCCAGGACGATCTCGCGGGCAGCGAAGATCGGGCCGGCCACGATGACGCGCTGTGGACTCAGGAGATTGCACAGAGCGGCGACCACGATCCCCACGGCGCGGCCGGCGTCGGTGAGCGCCCGGTGGCAGCGCATGTCACCTTCCTCGGCAAGCTCGACCACGTCCGCGGTGGTGAGCTGGGCACCGTAGTCGCCACGGAGCGGGTCGAGAAAGCTCTCGGCCCCGACCACCATGTCGAGGCAGCCACGGTCGCCGCAGCGGCAGAGCCGTCCGTGGGGATCGACGATCATGTGGCCGACCTCGCCGGCGGTCCCGGCCACGCCGCGGTGCAGGCGTCCGCCCAGAATGACGCCGGCACCGACACGCTCGTCCGCGTGGAGGTACACGATGTCGGCGAGGCCGCGTCCGGCCCCCTGGTGCAGCTCTCCGAGGGCGCCGAGGTTGCAGTCGTTGTCGAGGACGACGGGCAGCTCCAGCGCCTCCTCCACAACCAGGCGCGGATCCAGGTCCGCCCAGGCCCGCGGCACCGGTCGCCCGCCGAACCGGCCGGAGCTGCTGTCGATGGGATAGGGGAGCCCCACCCCGACCTGGAGCACATCGGCCGCCGGCACGCCGGCGTGCTCGAGGAGCTGGCTGAGCAGTGCCCGGGCCTCCGCGCAGCCCGGACGGGCGCCGTAGTCGAGGGGAAGGCGGTGCTCCTCGTCGGCGAGCACCTCTCCGCCCAGATCGGCGACGCCCACCCGGACGTGACGGTGTCCGAAGTCGATCCCCACAACCACTCCGGACCGGGCGATGGTGACCTCGAGGCTTCCACGGCCGCCGAGGCCCGCAGCGCCACCGCGGACCAGCCCCCGGCGCCGCAGCTCGGCCACCAGATTCGACACCGTGGCCCGCGAGAGCCCGGTGCGGCGGGCCACCTCGGCCTGGTTCAGGCCACCGTCGGTGCTGATGACCTCGAGGACCCGGCGGATGTTCGCCTCCCGCAGGGCGCGGAGCGCACCTCCGGACCGCCGGCTCGGCGATGCCGACGTCTCATCCGGCTTCATCGATGGGGATCATGTCGTCCCTGGTCGCCCGCCCCCGCGGGAGAGGACGTCGATGGTCCCCGCCGCCAGCAGCACCAGGGCGATGCCAACGTCGACCCACTCGGATTGCACTCCCAGGAGGTAGAGGCCGTTGTAGATGCCGCCGATGACGATGCCTCCCAGGACCCCGTGGATGGTCTTGCCCCGACCCCCGAAGAGGCTGGTGCCGCCGATGACGGCCGCAGCCACCGCCAGCAGCACGTAGCTGTTGGCGGACTTGATGATGTTGGTGGTGAGGAACACCTGCCAGGAGGCAAAGAGGATGCCGGCGATCCCGGCGGTCAGGGCGGCCAGGACGAAGCACCAGGTCCGGACCGAGGCCAGGCTGACCCCGGCTCGCCGGGCCGCCTCCGGGTTGCCGCCGATGGCGTACACGTAACGGCCGAACCGGGTCCGCTGCAGCAGGACGGTCCAGGCGAAGAGCACGGCGAATACGATCGGGATGAGGTAGGGCACCCCCTCGATGACCCCGAAGTGCGCCCGGTTCTCATTGCAGAGCAGAACCACGACCACGCCCGCCACGATGACGGCGGCGATCTTGACGGCGGTGAAGCTGGCCGGCGGTGCGACCAGACCGCGGCGCCGCCGGCCGGCGTCTCGGAACCACCATGTCGCGCCCGTGGCCACCACGAGCACGGCCAGCAGGATCCAGCTGACCAAAGTGCTGAAGTGACCCCAGAAGATGTCATAGAGCTGCAGGTTGCCGAGGCGGACCGGGTTGCCGTTGAGGACGATGAGCGAGACCCCCTCGAGGATCAGCAGCCCACCCAGGGTGACGATGAAGGATGGCATCCTGAAGCGGGCCACCAGCGTCCCCTGAATGGCACCGATGCCCATGCAGATCAGGAGCGTGACGATGATCGCCACCCACCACGGGAAGGCGAGGCCGTGCGGGCAGAGGGCACAGTTGGCCGCCCCCGCAGGCTGGACCAGCTCGGCCAGGGTGACGGCGGCGAGACCCATGACCAAGCCGGTGGAGAGGTCGATCTCGCCGAGCAGAAGGGCGAAGATCTCGGCCATCGCCAGCAGCATGTAGATGCTGCTCTGCTCCAGGAGGTTGACCACGTTCTGGGCGCCCAGGAACTTGGAGTCGGCGATCTGGAAGGCGACGTACACCAGGATGATGCCCACCACCACGGGCAGCACCCCACTGTCACCGCCCCTCACCCTCCGCCAGTAGGCGCGCACGTACTCGCCCATCGACTGGGCCACCAGCTCGGGCGGAACCTCCTCGACCCCGGCGGCGGCGGTCAGATCAACGTTCGCCTCCGCGAGGTCGCTCGAGGAGTTGGCCGCCACGGGGACGGTCAGCGGGTCACTGTCGGTCCGGGCCATCGCTCACCCCGAGATGTTCAGTCAGATGCAGATGTTCAGACACGGGCCGCGTCCTTGCCCGTCCTGGCCCCGCGCCGCGAGGTGACGTCGACGAACACGGCGAGGAGCAGGACCGCTCCCGGCAGGATGTATTCGAGCGGGATCGACAGGGTCCCAAGGTTCATCAGCGAGACCCCATAGGCGATGCCGCCGATGAGGAGCCCGCCCAGGACACCGTGGATCGGCTTGCCCCGGCCTCCGAAGAGGCTGGTGCCACCGATGACGGCGGCGGCCACCGAGTAGAGCACGAGCTGCCCCGGGTCCCCGACGTTGCTGCTGTACTGACCGTAGTAGAACGAGCCAAGCAGGATGCCCGCGAACCCGGCGGTCGCAGCGGAGAGGACGAAGCACCAGGTGCGGATCCCGGCCAGGTTGACGCCCGCCCGGCGCGCCGCCTCGGGGTTGCCACCGATGGCGTAGACATAGCGGCCGAAGCGCGTCCGCTGGAGAAGCACTGTCCAGAAACCCAGTATCCCCAACACCACCGGGATCACCCAGGGAAGCCCTTCGATGGTCGCGAAGACGCCGCCCCGATTGACGGTGCAGATGGCCAGGACCGCCACCGCCGCCGCGGCCATGAGGCCGATCCGGATGGCGGCCAGGCTCGCCGGCGGGGCGACCAGGCCGGAACGGCGACGCGCCGCCGCGCCCAGCCAGGTCATGGCGCCGAGGACCACAACCACCACGCCCGCCCCCACCCAGCTGACCACCACGTCGAGGTTCCCCTGGACCAGGTTGTAGAGGACGGCCTGGTTCGGAACCGTGGGATCGAGCCCGAGCGACGTGTCGGCTCCCCCCAGGATGATGACGATCATCCCCGTGAAGAACAGGAAGCCGCCCAGGGTCACGACGAAGGCCGGAATCTTGACCCGCGCCACCAAGGTGCCCTGGATGGCTCCGATCAGACCGCAGCAGAGCAGGCTGACGGCGATCGCCGCCCACCACGGGAAGTTGGGGCTCGGCTGCTGGACCAGCTTGTAGGCGATCACCCCCCCCATGAGCGCCACGGCGCCGATGGAGAGGTCCAGCTCGCCGAGCAGCAGGACCACGATCTCCCCCATCGAGAGCACCATGTACACGGAGCTCAACCCGAAGATGTAGACCAGGTTGCCGGGACGCAGGAAGGCGTTCTCCGGGGTGATGAGCTCGAAGACGACCGCCACGATGACCATCGCGACGAGCACGGGCAGCATCCCGCTATCGCCACTCTTGAGCTTCTGCCACCAGCCCCGGAAGTACTCGCCCAGCGACTGGGCCAGGATCTCCGGTGGGACCTCCACAACCCCGGCGGCGGCGGTCAGGTCGACGTCAGGAGCTGGCTCGCCCGAGGTGCCGGGTTCGAGTTTGCCCTGGGTCAGGGTCATGCCTCAAGCCTCCGTCTCGGCGGCTTCGGCCGGCTGCTCCAGCGAGGTGTAGCTGGCATCGGGTCGGCCACCGGAGACCCCGGTGGTCATGAACTCGACCACGCTCTGGCGGTCGAAGCTGGCGGCGGGCGCCTCGGCGACCATCCGCCCGAGGTGAAGGATCGCCAGCCGGTCCGCCACCTCGAAGACGTCGTTCAGGTTGTGGGAGATCACCATGACCGCCAGGCCGTGGTCGCGGAGCCGGCGGACCAGGTCCAGGACCATCCGGGTCTGGACCACGCCGAGAGCCGCGGTAGGCTCGTCCAGGAGCACCACCTTGGAGTTCCACATCACCGCCTTGGCGACCGCCACCGACTGCCGCTGGCCTCCGGAGAGCGAGCCCACCGGCTGCCGGATGGACCGCACCGAGGTCACGCGCAGACCCGCCAGGGTCTCGCCCGCGGACCGCTCCATGCTGTCCTCGTCGAGCAGCTCGTGGCGGGTGCGCTCCCGGCCCAGGAACATGTTCTGGACGATGTCCAGGTTATCGGCCAGAGCAAGGTCCTGGTAGACGGTCTCGATCCCCAGCGCGGCGGCGTCACGGGCCTGGCGGATGTGCACCGGCCGGCCCTCGAAGTAGATCTGGCCGCGGTCCGGCTGATGCACCCCCGCGATGCACCGGGTGAGAACCGACTTGCCGGCCCCGTTGTCGCCGCACAGCCCGGTGACCTGGCCCGCCGGCAGGTCCAGGTCCACCTGGTACAGCGCCTGCACGGCGCCGAAGTGCTTGTCGATCCCCCGCAGCTTCAGGAGCGGCTCCGCCGTGGTCGACGGGTGGGGGCCCACGCCGTGTTCGTTCTCTTCACTCATCTCACTGGCCTAGATCTGCGTCCGTTTCGGGCTGCGGCGGTGGGCGTTCGCCCCCCCGGCGCAGGGTGAGATCCGGGCCGCCCACTTGGGCGGCCCGGATTGTTCACCGAGGAGGATCTCTGTGAGAACGCTCCGTCAGCTGATTACGAGATTCCGTCCTGCGTGCAGAGCGCTGCGAGGTTCGTGTAGGACGGGTAAGCCGGGGTTCCGGAGCAGATGGCGGCCGCGGTGTCGAAGGCGTCCTTGACCACCGTGCTCTCCATGTTGGACTTGTTCACCCAGGTCGGGGTTAGCAGCGACGCCGGCTCGGTGATGCTCGAGTTGGCCGGGTCGGTGGTCGTCCCGTTCAGGATGGCCGTGGGGATCGTGTTCCCCGAGAGCAGGATCGTGGCCATGACCACGGCGTCCTGGGCCTCGAGGTAGATCGGCTTGTAGACCGAACCGCACTGATACCCCTCAAGGATGTTCTGCATGCCGCCGACGGTCGCGTCCTGACCGGTGGTCGGGAAGGTTCCGCCCTTCACGCCGTCACTGATCAGGTCCCCGATCACCGCGTTGGCGAGGCCGTCGTTGGCCTCGATCGAGGCGGTGGTCTGCGGGTTGGCCGTGTACCACTGCTGGAAGATCGTGCCGCCCTGGGTGTTGTTCCAGCCCGGGGCGAAGTTCTGGCCGATCAGCGTGGCGCCACCGGCGGTGCTCGTCGCCGGGAGGGTGGCGACTGTCTTGGTAGCCGACCCCCAGACGACCTTGTTGTAGCCCTCAGCGAAGGAGATGGCGTTCGGGTCAGTGTCCTCGCCGCCGTCCAGCTCGAACACCTTGGCTCCTGTCAGGCCCTCAGAGGTCAGGCAGCTCAGGAAGCCGTTGCCGATCAGCTCGCCAACCTTCTCGTTGTCGAAGCTCACGTAGTAGGTCTTGCCCGACGAGGGGAAGATCGCCCGGTCGTAGTCGATCAGTTGGACGTTGTGAGCGGCCGCGAGAGCCGCCACGGAGAGCCCCGTGGGCCCGTCCAGCGGACAGAACACGAGGACCTTGGCCCCCAGGTTGATGTCAGCCGTGGCGTCGTCGACCTCGGTCGGGTCACTGCCCTGGGCGTTCTGGACGTTGAACTCAGCCGAGGTGTAGCCCGCGTCCGCGAACGCGTCACTCAGGTACGGCTGGTCGTACTGCACCCAGCGAACCGAGGACGTGGTGTCGGGGAGGATGACCCCGACCAGCAGGCTGGCAGCACCCTTGGTCGCGTACTTGGTGAGCGGCTGCAGCAGGCTCATCGTCGACGCGAGGTCGGGGGTGTACGAGGTGACGCTGATGCTCGACGGGACACCCGGGTTGGACGCGGCTGCCGAGGAAGAAGAGGAGGTGCTGGAGCTGCTGCCGCAGGCCGCCAAGACGATGGCGCCCACGGTGGCGAGGCTCAGCCCGCTCATCCTCCGCAGCGTTTGGGACCCCTGGCCCCTGATCAGTCCTTGGATACGCATTAGACCTTGCCCTCCACATAGCGAACTATCAGTTCGCCAAACCAGCCCTACAGGAGCGGCAGGCGCCGCGCCTACCCCATCACCCTCCGAACATCTGGTGATGCGGCGCCCGGATTGTGGGAGGAAGTTTCAGGGTTTGTCAACAGCGCGAACGAAAAATCACCCTAACGGGCGATGCCCCGTCCCTGCCACGGCCTGCGGGCGCCCCCGGGCGGAGCTCGCGACCCGCGCCCGGGGGCGTCCCCCGGCGGGCCGCCCCGGGCTTTGCCCACGCTAAACGGGTCGCAACCGTCAAACCGATCGCTCCGCGGACGTGCCGCGGGCCCACCGCGTCCCGCGACGCCTGTCCACCGGGTGCATGTCGTGCGCCGCGCGATCCGCTGGGGAGGAAGTGTCTCCAAGGTGGTGCGTGAGTTCGCCGCATGGAGGGGGTGGACGGATGTTTGATCAACTCGACGTCCACCTCGAGATGGTCCTGGCTGCTTCCCCGCCTCAGGCGGAGCGACGACGGGTCTCGACTACCATGGAACCGAGCAGCATGGGGGCCGAAACTGAGAGAACGTCACGCTGGCCGGGCCAGCACATGCCGGGGAACCCCATGAGTCAGCTCATGCCGGTGAGCCAGGCCCAGGAGCGACTGCTCGGCCTGGTTGCGCCACGCGCCACGGCGGAGGAGCTCGTGCCCCTCGTCCGGGCGCAGGGGCGGGTGCTGTCACGGCCGGTGGTCACCAGATGGCCGCTTCCCGGCTGCGACAACTCGGAGATGGACGGCTTCGCGGTCCGCGCGGACGACTGCGCCACGGCCTCGCCCACCACCCCGCTGGCGCTCCCCGTGGCCGGTGACGCCCGGGCCGGGATGGCCATCGGGACGCTCGCCCGCGGCACGGTGGTCGCTGTCGCCACCGGAGCGCCGGTGCCCCTTGGCGCCGACGCTGTGGTGCCGGTCGAGGATACCCGTCAGGATGGCGAGGCTACCGTCCTCCTGCTCGCCGCGCCGCGGCCAGGACAGCATGTTCGACACGCAGGCGAGGACGTCGAAACCGGAGAGACGATGCTCCCCCTGGGTCGCCGCCTGCGTCCGGTGGACATCGCGGCGTGCGCGGCCGTGGGGGGCTCCTCCGTCTGGGTCCGGCGCCGTCCTCGGGTCGCGGTCCTCTCGGGAGGCGACGAGCTGGTGCCCGTGGGTGCGGTGCCGGCGCCTCACCAGGTCACGGACAGCAACGCGGTGATGCTGGCCGCCGCCATCGCCGAGGCCGGTGGCGAGGCGATCGCCCTGGGCATGGTCGGGGACTCTCCCGACGCCCTGCGAGAGCGTCTGGACGGCGCCGGCGGGTGTGATCTGATCATCACCAGCGGGGGTGTCAGCGTTGGCCGGTACGACTACGTGAAGCAGGTGGTCGGCGAACTGGGGACGATCGAGGCATGGCACCTGGCGCTGCGTCCTGGCAAGCCGCTTCTGATCGGGAGGGTGGGCGACGTGCCCATGCTCGGGCTGCCCGGAAACCCCGTCAGCGCCGCCGTGACGTTCGAACTCTTCGGGAGACCGGCGCTGCTCGCGCTCCAGGGGGCCTCCCAGGTCCATCGTCGCCGTGTCGCGCTTCGAGTTGGCGAGGACCTGGAGACCCCCACGGACCTGGAGACCTTCCTGCGCGTCCGCCTGACCGACGCCAGCGATGGGATCCCGGTGGCCACCCTGAGTGGTGGGCAGAGGTCTTCGATGCTGCGCTCCCTCACCGACGCCGAGGCCCTGCTCGTCGTGCCAGCCGGGATGTCGCGAGCTCCAGCCGGGACCGTGCTCACCGGTCTGGGACTCGGTTGACCCGATGAACGGGAGCGGGTCGGATGCGGTGCGCGTCCTCTGCTTTGGCGCGCTGCGAGAGCGCCTCGGGACGGAGATCCTGGTTCGGGAGAGGGTGACCACCGTCCTCGGCCTCTGGTCGGTGGTGGCGCGCGGCCATCCGGACCTTCGCGACCCGCAGGGGCGGGTCAGGGCGGCCCGGAACCTCGCTTACTGCGACTGGCAGACGCCGGTCGAACCCGGCGACGAGGTGGCGTTCATGCCTCCGGTGGCCGGTGGGTCCGTGGACGACGAGTCGGGTCCCCGACTGCACGCGGCGCTGGTGACCGATCCCATCGAGGTCAGCCATCTGGTGGCGGAGGTGCGCGGCGACGGCGCCGGGGCGATCGCCGCCTTCGTGGGTGTGGTGCGCGACACCAGCCAGGGCGGCCCGGTGCAGGGGCTGGACTACGAGACATACCAGCCGCTGGCAGACCGAGAGCTGCTCCGCATCGCCACCGATGTGACGCAGCGCCATGGCCTCAGTGGCATAGCCCTGGTCCACCGCATCGGCTCGCTCCTGGTGGGCGAGGTGAGCGTGGCCGTGGTCGCCGCGGCACCGCATCGGCGGGCGGCCCTGCTGGCCTGTCGGGAAGCGGTGGAGATCCTCAAGCGCGACCTGCCGATGTGGAAGCGCGAGCATCACCCGGACGGGACACGCTGGGTGGGCGCCGGCGACCTGGGCAGCGCACCGCCGCCGGACCGTCCCGCAGCCCCGGTCGCGTCCGGGGACACCGGCGGGGATGCGGCCGATGCCGCTCCTCTCGGGTACGAGCCGACGCCCGCGCTGGATCCCCAGCCGCTCTCCCACCTGGGCCCAGCCGGCGCCTTCCAGATGGTGGACGTGAGTGACCGGCCGCCCACGCTCCGAGCCGCCAGGGCCGAGGCGGTGGTGCGCTTCAGCGACCCCGCCACGCTGGCCGTCCTCCGCCAGGGTCCACCCAAGGGCGACGTCCTCGCCGCCGCGCGCCTGGCCGGGATCATGGGCGCCAAGCACACGCCCGAGCTGATCCCCCTCTGCCATCCGCTCCCCCTCACCCATCTGGACGTGCAGGTGACCATCGAGGAGTCTCCGCCGGGAGTCCACATCGTGAGCCTGGCTCGCTGCGCCGCGTCCACCGGCGTGGAGATGGAGGCCCTGACCGCCGCCACGGTGGCGGGCCTCACCGTCGTCGACATGCTGAAATCCGCGGATCCGTGGATGACCATCGAGTCGGTGCGATTGCTCGGCAAGAGTGGCGGCCGCAGTGGCGACGTCCACCGTCCGTGATGAGGTGGCAGGCCGCGGTCATCACGGTGAGCGACAGCCGGGCGGGCGGCAAGACCGCGGATGATCCGAGCGGTGACCTGATCGTCAGCCGGCTCGCGGAGCTGCCCGCCGATGTCACGGACCGCCGCCTGGTGCCCGACGAGGTCGAGGCCATCCGGGCAGCGCTCCGCGCCGTCCTGGCTCAGGTGCAGCTGGTCGTGCTCAGCGGCGGCACCGGCCTCGGGCCCCGCGACGTCACGCCGCAGGCGATCTCACCGCTTCTCGACTACGAGATCCCCGGTATGACCGAAACCATGCGCCGGGAGGGCCTGCGCAGCACACCCCACGCCATGCTGTCGCGACAGGTGGTGGGGGTCAGCCGGGGCCGGCTGGTGATCGCGCTTCCGGGTAGCCCGCGGGCCGTTGACCAAGGGCTGAAGGCAGTGTGGAGGGCGCTACCCCACGCCCTGCGGTTGCTCGCCGGCGACACCGCTCCCGGAGAGCATCACCCACCGATGTAGGACATCTCGATCCGTCGCAACGAGGAGGTGAGGGATGCCCTCACTTCGGAGTAGCGATCAGCGCGCTGTTGCCACAACGAGCTCACCAGCTGACGCAGTTCATCGTCGCCGGCGCCGCCGCGGAGCGCCCCGCGAAGATCCAGCCCGGAGACCGCGAAGAGGCAGGTGTACAGATGCCCGTCCGAGCCAAGCCGGGCCCGGCTGCAGTCGCCGCAGAACGGCCGGCTCACCGAGGCGATGACACCCATTTCGCCGCGTCCGTCAGCGAACCGGTACCGCTCTGCGACGGCGCTCGGCTCGCGTGCCTCCTCCACCAGCGGGTGCGCGCGGTTCACGACGTCCAGGATCTCCTGAGCCGTGACCACGTCCTCGCGCCGCCAGCCGTTGGACGATCCGACGTCCATGTATTCGATGAAGCGGAGGATCAGCCCCCGGGAGCGCGCGAGGTCGACCAGGCCAAGGATGCTGCCCTCGTTCACCCCCCGCCGGACCATGCAGTTGAGCTTGATCGGATGGAGGCCCGCCGCCTGGGCGGAGGAGATCCCCTCCAGCACGTCGGCAAGCTTGACTCGTGAGTCGCTCATGGCGGCGAAGATCGCCGGGTCGAGAGAGTCGAGGCTGACAGTGAGGCGGCGGAGCCCAGCCCGTGCCAGGGAGCCCGCCAACCGACCGAGCAGGGCTCCGTTGGTGGTCAGGGCGAGGTCCGGGATGGCGAGATCATGCAGACGGCGCACGATCTCGACGAGGTCGGGGCGGAGCAGTGGCTCTCCCCCGGTGAGGCGGATCTTGATGACACCCAGGGAGACGAAGAGGCGAGCGAGTCGAACGATCTCGTCAGCGCTGAGCTGCTCACCGGCGGAAAGGAATCGGTATCCCGCACCGTAGTGACTCCGGGGCATGCAGTAGGGGCAGCGGAAGTTGCAGCGATCGGTGACCGAGATGCGCAGGTCGCGGAGTGGGCGATCCAGAGAATCGTGGAGGGGTCCAGTGCGGCCTTGACCGTCGAGCGGCAACGCGCCGCCGTCTGTCAGGGCGCGACGAGCCGCGGGCGCAGAACTCATCGTGGGCTCACCCCAGATTGCCACATGACGCAGAGGATCCATCATAGCCGGGCTGCGGTCCGGGGCCACCCCGGCCCCCCGCCACCCCCGCAGAACCGGCGACCGCGCCCATGCGGCGGGAGAGCCGGGCAACCGCGACGAGGCGGCCGCTGGGTGAGAGGACGGTCCCGGCCGACCCGGTATCGCTGTCGAGAGACTTGTGCTATGACTGTGCGGATGGCCAGGGAGAAGGATCTCACTCTGGGCGAGGCGGCGCGGGCGATCGGGGTCAGCGTGGACACGCTGCGTCGCTGGGATCGCACCGGGAAGTTGCGCACCCATCGCGATGCGGAGAACCGGCGCCTGGTGTCCGCGGGGGAGGTGCGGCGCCTGAGGGCAATCCCAGAACGCCACCGAACGGGGGCGCCTCTCTCGGCTCGGAACCGCATGCGTGGCCGGGTGCTCTCCATCGAGGCTGACGGGGTGATGGCGCTCGTCGAGATCGAAGCCGGTCCCTTCCTGCTCACTGCGGCGATAACCCGTGACTCCATTGAGGAGCTTGGGCTTCGCGAGGGGGACGAGGTGGTGGCCCTGGTGAAAGCGACCTCGATGATGATCGAGAAGGGCTGACTGCGCGCCTCCGCGAGACGGGAGCGGGCGATCCGGTGAGCGTCATGATCATGGCGAGTTGAGCGCGTCGGGGTGGATTGAGACGGCGCTTCGGCATGGGCACCTGACTCCGCCGCTCCGGGCGGGTCGCGCGTTGCGCATTAAGTAAAGGAGCAAGGAGTCTCGATCCTGATCGCGCGCTGGGGCGGTTTCTCGGTGTCCTTGTCCGCTATGTGGACCGACGCAGCGAGCCTCGACATCCCTGTCCGCCATGTGGACCGACGCCGCAAGCCCTCGACGTCCTTGTCCGCCATGTGGACCGACGCCGCGAGCCTCGATGTCCTTGTCCGCCATGTGGACCTACGCAACGAGCCCTCGATGCGCGTGTCCGCAATGTGGGCTCACGCATAGGCAACAATGCAGCTCTCCCTCGTGAACGCCACCAGAAAGCCTATGCTAGACTTAGGTACGATCATCAATGTGGCAGCCACGGATCGTGGCACGGAGATGGCCCGGACGGAGGTGGCGTTCATGCGTGTCTGCCGGTCGAGATCTGCTGTCGCCCTCACTGCGCTGGCGGCGTTGGTCGTGCTGGGCTGCGGATCCAGCAGCCCAGCGGTCAGCCCCAAGGCTGCATCCACACCCTCGCCCAGTCTGACGGGAACCCCCACCCTCGCCAACGTGGCGAGTGCCGGCTCGCTCCAGCTGTTGATGGACAAGTACCTGGGTCCACCGTTCATCGCCCAGACCGGTGACGAGTATCAGAACCAGTCGGCCGGCAGCGTCGGCCTGGGCCAGGAGATCGCAGCGGGCGAGATCACGCCCAACGTGTTCGTCCCGATCGGCTCGGCCGCGATGTCCCTGGTGGAGCCGACCTTCACCACCTGGGCGGTGCAGTTCGCGGCCAGCCCGCTGGTCGTCGCCTACTACCCCCAGGGCCCTTACGCGTCCCAGCTGAAGCAGATCGCGGAGGGCAAGCTGCCCATCTCCCAACTCTTCACCCTGCTGGCCACCCCCGGCTTCAAGCTCGGTCGCACCGACCCGACGGTGGACCCTCAGGGCCAGGGATTCGTCGAGATGGTTGACCTTGCGCAGCAGTTCCTCGGCATCAGCTCGACCACCGCCAGTGCCGTGCTGGGCGGAACCGACCCCAGCTCCGAGATCTTCTCCGAGACAGCCCTGGAGCCCACCCTGCAGGCCGGCGAGCTGGATGCCGCCAGCGCCTATCTCCCTCAGGCCGTCCAGCTCGGCCTTCCCTACGTCACACTTCCCAACCAGATCAACTTCGGTGACCCCGCCGACGCCTCCACCTACCAGTCGGCCTCACTGACGCTCTCGACCGGCAAGGTTGTGCAGGGCTCGCTGCTCGATCTCGAAGCCTCGGTGCTGAGCACAGCCAGCAATCCCGCCCCGCCGGCGGCGACCGCCTTCGTGGAATACCTGCTCAGCCCAGCGACCCGTAACCTCCTCAAGAAGGAGGGATACACCTTGCTGACGCCCACCCTGCTGGGCAACGCCGCCGCGGCTCCCCAGGGCATAAGGGATCTCACCACCACCAGTTGACCAATCCGCCAGCTTCGATAGCGATGCGCGGCGCCGGTGTGCGGGTCAGCACCGGCGCCGCTCTGGTCGGAGCGCTGATCGTCTGGATAGCCCTGCTCGGCCCGCTGATCACCCTGCTGGCTCACCTCACCCCGGCATCGGTGTGGAATGCGCTGACCCAGCCGGGTGCCCTCCAGCCCCTGGTGACGTCGGTGACGGCGTCGCTGGTGGCGCTGGCGGTCATCCTGCTGCTGGGCACCCCGCTCGCCTACCTGATGGCCCGCGGCCGGCTCCCCTTTCCCCGGGTCTGGGAGGCGGGGGTGATCCTGCCCCTGCTCACTCCACCGCTCGTGATCGGCCTGCTGCTGATCTTCATGGTCGGGCCGGAGACGCCCATCGGGGCGGCCCTCAGCCACCTCAACCTGTCCGCCACCAACACCTTCCTCGCCCTGGTCGTCGCCGAGATCTACGAGTCGGTGCCCTTCTACGTGCTGGGAGCGATGGCCGCCTTCGCCACCGTCGATCCCGCGCTCGAGCAGGCCGCTGCCCTGCTCGGAGACAACCGGCTGCGGACCTGGCGGCGGGTCACCATGCCGCTGGCCGCCCCCGGGCTGGCCAACGCCCTGGCGGTGACCTGGGCCCGAGCCATGGGCGCCTTCGGCGCCGTCCTCATCATTGCCTACCACCCGTTTGGGCTGCCGATGCAGATCTGGGTCACGCTCCAGGAGACCGGGCTGGCCTCAGCCCTGCCCTACGCCCTGGTGCTCCTGGTGGTCGCCCTGCCGCTGCCCGTCGCCGCCTACATCTGGAGTGCCCGTGCTCGTCGCCGACTTTGAGGTAGCTCGACGGGAGTTCAGCGTCCGAGTCCATCTCCAGGTGCCGACCGGAGAGCGTCTGGCGCTGCTGGGCCGCTCCGGAGCGGGCAAGACCACGACCGTGGAGGCCATCGCCGGGCTGCTGCGGCTGAGCGGCGGCGAGATCCGCCTCGGGGACCGTCAGTTGAGCTCGGCCCGTCACCCGGCCGCCGACCTGCCCCCGGGGCAGCGTGGGGTCGGCCTGCTGCGCCAGAACCCCGGACTCTTCCCCCACCTCACGGTGCTCCAGAACATCGGGTATGCGCCGGGCGTCAGCCCGGCCGCGGCCCGGGCCGCCGGGGAGCGGCTGGGGTTGGGAGCCCTCTTGGGGGCTCGGCCGCGGGGCCTGTCCGGCGGCGAGGCCCAGCGTGTGTCGCTGGCACGGGCGCTGCAGACCAGGGTGGATCTGCTCTGCCTGGACGAGCCCTTCAACTCCCTGGACCGTCCCCTCGGCCTGGAGCTGCTCGGGCTGCTGCGCCGCGAGCTGGAGGAGTCCGGCACCTCTGCGATCCTGGTCACCCACCGGCTGGAGGACGCCCAGGCCTTCGCCCAGCGCCTCGCCGTTCTCCACCGTGGCGAGATCCTCCAGGTGGGCGATCCCCGCGAGCTGGTGCTGCGTCCGTCCAGCCGGAAGGTGGCCGAGCTGGTGGGCTATCAGGGCTGGCTGAGCGGCGGCGCTCAGACCATGGCCGTGCACCCCGACCGGGTCCACCCGGTCGGCGCTGGGGAGGGCGGGGAGATCTCGGCGCGCGTGCTGGGCATGACGCCCCGGGGAGCCAGGATCGAGCTCGAGCTCGAAGCCGAGGGGCGCTGGCGAGGACGGTTCCGCTGTCGCTCGGACCGATCGGCGGCGATCGGCGAGCGGATGTGGTTCGCTGCCCCCGGAGCGCCGATCTTCCCCACCCCCGACCCGGGAGGGGGTGCCCTCAGCGACCGCTAGCCCGTCACGGGAGCGGAGAGATCCGGCTGACCTGGAGTCGCGAACCGGCGTGGACGACCGGAACCGTGCGGCTGCTGTCCACCCGGCAGCACACCTCGACGTCCTCCTCGGCATCGATGTGCCGGAGGAGCTCCCCGGTGGTGGACGCGTGGAAAGCCGCCACCAGGTCGGGGTAGGTCCACCGCAAGCGGATGGCAACCTCTGCCGAGTCGCTCAGCCGGCAGGGCACCCGCTGGGCCGCGGACAGCTCCAGGAACCGCTCCAGGAGCACTCCTGCAGTCAGCGCATCCTCCACGGCGAAGCGGCCGTGATCTCCAGCGCACACGATGCCCACGTCGGTACCCAGCGAAAGGGCTTGGCGCAGTGTCTCCTCGGCGCAGGCGCGGGCGTTGAGAAGGCAGCCGACCAGGAGCGGCGCCATCCGCCGCAGCCGGCTGATCACGACCGTGCCGTTGGTCGTGCAGAGCACCACGCTCCTGCCGAACACCGGCGTCCTGGCCAGCTCGGCTGGTGAGTTGTTGGTGTCGAAGCCCCGCGGTGTGTGGCCGTCACGCTCGCCGGCAAGCAGGCTGCCTCGTTCCCCGCCCAGGCGACGCGCCTCCCGGAGGCTCGCCGTCAGTGAGATGTCGGTACAGCCGAGGTCGAGGAGCGTCGTGATCGTGGAACTGGCCCGCAGCTCGTCGATGACGACGCAGACGAGAGATGGCCAGCGCCGTGCCTCCGCCGGCACGAAGGCGACGTCGATGTTCATGGTGCGAACCCTACTGCACTTCCCACTCTGATTGGCGAGGGCAAGGTCAGGCACCTCCTTCGGCATCGGCCTTCACGGGTATCGGACATCGAGGGGCGGCCGGCGCCGCTGGACGCGACGCCGGCCACCCTCGTCGACCGGCTCCGCCGACGCGCCCATGACTGCTACTGGCGCGCTGCTGGCGCCACCTTGAGCCGCTTGAACTCCTCGACCTGCCCCTTGATGGCCCGCTCCGTGGGCAGCCGCTCGATGCTGGATGCCCCGAAGAAGCCGGCGACACCCGGCATCCTGGCCAGCGCCACGCCGACGTTCTCGGGTTCGTCGAAGGGCCCACCGTGGCAGATGACCAGCAGGTCCGAACGAACGCTCCGCCCCGCCTCGGCAATCGTCATGACCCGCTCGATGGCCTGGTCGAGCGTGAGTGCGACGCCGGCTCCGATCGTCCCGGCCGTGGTCAGACCCACATGGGCAACCAGGATGTCGGCGCCTGCCGTCGCCATCGCCTTGGCCTGATCCGCGTCGAAGACATAGGGCGAGGTGAAGAGGTCGATCTCATGGGCCACATGGATGGCCTCGACCTCCTTGTCGTAGCCCAGGCCGGTGGCTTCGATGTTGGCGCGGAACTCACCGTCGATCAACCCCACGGTGGGGAAGTTCTGGACACCCGAGAAGCCGATCTCCTTCAGGTGGCGAAGGAAGACGGGCATCAGGCGAAACGGATCGGTGCCGTTGATGCCCGCCAGCACGGGGGTCTTGGTCGCGACGGGAAGAACCTCCGCCCCCATCTCAACCACGATGGCGTTGGCGTCGCCGTAGGCGAGCAGGCCGGCCAGTGAACCACGCCCCGCCATCCGGTAGCGTCCGGAGTTGTAGACGATGATGAGGTCGGCCCCGCCCGCCTCGGCCATCTTGGCTGAGATTCCCGTGCCCGCGCCGCAGCCCACGATCGGTTTGCCGGCCGCGCCCTGGTCAGCCAGGCGGCGCAGGATCTCTGCGCGTGTGAACGCCATGGTCGTTACCTCCTTGTCCCCGCAAGCTCGCGCACGGGCCGGATCCACCCTGTCCACCGCAGCCTGCCGAACAGGGTGTCGACGGCGGTGGTGGCCCCGGGGTCACCCAACGGGATCAGACACGGACCAGGAAGGCCTCGCGCAACGCGTGCCGAGTCTCCGCGTCGAGGCTCAGACCGGTGGCGAAGTAACCCTCAATGGTCCCGAAGGAGCTGGACATCTCCTCGCGGGCGGCGTCGAGGTAGCCGGGGACGACCCCCAGGAACGGCTGCAGGAGCTCGGGGTCGCCGCCCCGAGCGGTGAAGGCATCGATCATGGGCTCGACGAGCGGCCGCAGGTGGATCGCGCTGAGGAGGAAATCCTCCATCACCAGCTCGTACGGGACCCCGAGAAGCAGGAGCAAGGCAGCGGTCGCCCAGCCGGTGCGGTCCTTTCCCGTCGAACAGTGGTAGAGGGCCGGCCGGTTGGCCTCGTCGGCGATGTCCGTGAACAGCCGTCCGAAGGCGGCGCGGGCGCTGTCGAGCCGCACGAAGTCACGGTATTGGTCAGTCCACATCGCAATGCCGCGGCCCTCACCGAAGAGCTCCCGAGCCAGTTCGGGATTCGACACCATCTCCATGAGCTGGGCGAACTTGCCGCGTATGGCGTCGCCGAGCACGTCGGCGACCACGTACGTCATCCCGCCCGGCAGCTGCTCCGGTTGGGCCTGCCGCTCGGGATCGCTGCGCAGGTCGTACACGGTGCGGATGCCAAGCCGGGCCAACGCTCCGGCATCCTCATCCGCCAGCTGGTGCAGGGCACTCGACCGATAGAGGAGGCCGGTCCGAACCCGGTGGCCATCGCCGGTGAGGTATCCGCCGACGTCGCGAAGATTGGGGACCGACGTGATCCCCCGGCTTCCACCCGCTGCTGTGGACGTGGCGCCCCCTCCCTTGGAGTGATCAGAGTTAGCCATGAGGTGTCGACGTCAGGCAGAGACCATCAGGATGGCCGATAGCCCAGGGCTTCGGAGATCCGGCGCGCGCCATCGGTCACCAGCTCGACGACGCGATCCCGGTGCTCCTCCCCCAGGATCAGCGTGGTCAGGCCGCCGACCGAGATCGCGGCCGTCACCTGTCCGGTGCTGTCGAAGATCGGCGCCCCGACCGAGCCCATGCCGACGGTCACGTCGCCATCGCTGACCGCGTAGCCGGTGTGCAGGGTGTCCGTGAGAAGCTCCACGATCTCGCCCTTGGTGGTCGGGGACTCGGGAGTGAGGGAAGTGAGCTCCGCCGTCGTCAAGTACTCGTCCCAGTAGGCACGGGAGAGGAAGGCGAGGAGGGCACGGGGGCCGGCGCCGAGGTGCAGGGGAAGCGAGCCCCCCAGCTGGAGGTACATGGATCGGATGTGGAGGCCCTCGATGCGGTCGATGCACACCGCCTCATGCTGGCGGCGGATGACCAGGTAGACGGTTTCCTCGAGGGCCTGGTGGATCTCCTCCATCACCGCCTTCGCAGCCTCGCGCACGTCGATGCGCAGGGCGACCAGCGACCCGAGCCGGAGCAATTCGAGGCCGAGGCGGTATGTGCCCCGACGCGGGCCCGGCTCGACGAAGCCGAGCGCGGCCAGCTCCTGGAGCAGGCGGTGCACGGTGGGACGGGGTTCGTCGAGCCGGATGGAGAGCTCGCGGGCGGTCAGGTCGGGGCTCTCGCCGAGCTGGCTGAGCACTCGTCCCGCCTTGGTCAGGACATTCATCGCCCCATCCGCTCAGGCTCCGGGGTACCCCGGTGAGCCTGGCTCCACGACGCTTGCACGCCCCGGCCTCAATTGGGATCGGGGAGCATCACATCGCGAACCAGGGCGTCCAGGGCGGCGACCGCCCCGATGAACTGGCGCAGCGTGCGCACCGTCGATCCGAAGCTGTCGAACTCCGCGGGGGTCAACCCGTCCTCGGCATAGGCGCGCCGGAAGTCGGCGAAGTGGCCCAGGAGCTGGTCCATCAGGCGGGGGTCGACGGGATCATCGATCCGGGAGCGGACCTCGATGTCGCTGGCGTTGAACCGCTTCTGCCACGCGTAGGGCGGCGAGACGATCGCGTCGGCGCCGATCAGCTCGCTCCAGTGCATATGGTTGCGGAAGGCCGCGGAGAGGAGCTGGACCCGATAGCCGCGCTCGCGGAAGATCCGGTAGGTCTTCTTGAACACCGCTACCCCGGCCCACTCCAGACAGCCGGGATCGACCGAGATGGCCTGCTTCTCCATGACCACCTTGAGCCAGTCGTCGAGACGGCCGACCATGATCGTGCAGAGCGGGCCCATCGTGGAGATGTCCCTGCCCTCGGCCTCGCGGCGACGGAGCCCCCGCTCCACACTCTCGGCGACAGCCAGACACTGGGGGAGCGTGAAGCTGACGGTGGCGTTGGTGGTCACCCCGCGGTAGACCGCCTCCTCAATGGCGGGGATCCCCGCCGCGGTGGCGGGGATCTTGACGATCATGTTGGGCGCCAGCTGGCTGAAGGCGACGGCGTTCTCGACCATCGCCGCGGTGTCCCGATAGGTGCGGGGATCGACCTGGATGGAGAGGCGTCCCTGCCGCCCCTGGTGGGCGGCGAAGGCGGGCTCCAGGAGCTTGGCGGCCCGCGTCGAGATCTCCTCCACCAGCTTCCAGCCGATCTCATCCTCGGTCGCCCCGGGGAGCTCGGCCATGAGCTCGTGAATGCGCGGCCGCCACTCCTCCAGGTGTCGCTTGAGGATGTCGACGACGATGACCGGATTGCAGGTGGCCCCGATCGCGCCGTTCTCGATCGCGTAGCTGAGCTCGTCGAGGTCCGCGGAGTCGTTCCACAGGATGGTCGGCGTGGTCTGGGTCATCCGATGCAGCGGGCTCTTGTAGGTCCCCGCCGTCGTGGATGCGATCAACTCAACCGCCATTTCGGTGTCCTCCGGCCGCTCAGCTGTTGCCCGGGAAGACGAGGCTCAGCTTCTCCCGCCGGCCCGGCTCGGGCCAGCGCAGGGTCACCATCTTCTCCTGGGTGAAGAAGCGGATGCCGTCTTCGCCGCGCATCTTGAGGTCGCCGAAGGCGGAGCCGCGCGTGCCGCCGAAGCTCAGGTAACCGGCGGGCACCGGGATCGGGATGTTGATCCCGATCATGGGCACGTCGACCTCGAGCTCGAAGCGCCGGCCGGCTCCCCCGTCGGTGGTGAAGATGGCGGTCCCGTTGCCGTACTGGTGGCCGTTGATGAGCGCGAGGCCCTCGTCGTAGGTGGCCACGCGGACGATGCCGAGGACCGGCCCGAATATCTCCTCGTCGTAGATCTCCATCCCCGGGGTGACGTGGTCGAAAAGGGTGGCGCCGAGGAAGAAGCCGTCGGGGTGGTCGGGTCGAGAGAAGCGCCGGCCGTCGGCGACCAGCTCGGCGCCCTCGGCCACACCCTTGTCGATCCACTCCACGATGGAGGCACGATGCTCAGCCGAGTAGATCGGGCCCATGTCCATGCCGGGGTCGAGACCGGGACCGATCTTGAGGCGCTGGATCCGCTCCTCGATGAGCGGGCGGAGACGGTCGGCCGAATCGCCCACGCCGATCAGCAGGGTCTGGGCCATGCAGCGCTCGCCGGCCGAACCGTAGCCCGCCGCCACCGCCGCGTCGGCCGTGAACTCCATGTCGGCGTCGGGCAGGACGAGCATCGCGTTCTTGGCCGCCGTGTAGGCGCCGACCCGCTTGCCGTGGGCACTGCCGGTCTCGAAGACGGTCCGGCCGACCGGGGTCGAGCCGACGAACTGGATGGCGTTGACCTCAGGGTGGACGAGCAGCGCGGAGACCGCCTCGCGGCCGCCGTAGACGACGTTGAAGACGCCGTCGGGCAGGCCCGCCTCCTTCCACAGCTCGGCCTGGAGCTGGGTTGCACTCGGAGTGTGGCTGGAGGGCTTCCAGACGAAGGTGTTGCCGCAGGCGAGCGCGATCGGGTAGATCCACATCGGCACCATCGCCGGGAAGTTGAAGGGGGTGATGCCCACCGCCACCCCAAGCGGCTGGCGCAGGGTGTGGCTGTCGACATTGGTCGACACCGCCGGGGTGTTGATCCCGGCCAGGTGGACGGGCAGCCCGCAGGCGAACTCGATCGTCTCGAGCCCGCGCAGGACCTCTCCCAAGGCGTCGGGGAAGGTCTTGCCATGGTCCTGGGTGATCAACCGGGCGAGCTCCTCGCGGTGGCGGTAGATCAGCTCCCGGTAGGCGAAGAAGATCTGGCTCCGAGCGATCAGGGGCATGTTGCGCCAGGCGGGGAAAGCCCGCCGGGCCGCCATGACGGCGGCGTCGACCTCGGCCGCGCCGCCGCGCGGGACGCGGCTGATCACGGCTCCGGTCGCGGGGTCGTAGACCGGGGCGGTCTTCTCGGCCGGAACCTCGACGGAGTGTCCATCGATCCAGTGGCTGAGGATGGGGAGAGTGCCTTCGGCGACTGCTGCGGGCGCTGGAGCCATGGTCGATACCTCCGCTATGCGGCGCCGGACGGCTCGACCGCCGGGCGCGGGCGCTGGATAGTGGTCTGCAGGGTGGTCATCTCAGGACGCCAACTCAACGCCCCCGGGCGGTCGTGCCAAGCCTTCACGGTGCAGCCTCCTGGCCCCGCATGGTACGCCCAGATCATCGGTTTGTCCAGATGGTAGACGGCATGTCCATTATCTGGACTTTAGGGCCAACGCTCCACGCAAAGCACCGCCCCATCCCGCAGCATCGGAACCGTGGTGCTGCTGTCGGTCCGGGCGCAGAACTCGATGTCGGCGCCGGCACCGAGGCCCTGGACGATCCGGCCGCTGGCCGAGTCGCGGAGCGCGGCGACGGCGTCGGGATTGGCGGAGCAGAGCTGCAGGGCGGCCCGGGCGGCGTCGGTCAGCTGGCAGGCGCGGCCCTGGGCCTCGGCCGCCTCGACCACCCGGCTGGCGAGCAGGCCCGCCGCCACCCCGTCATCGAGCGCAAATCGCCCCCGGCGTCCGGCGCAGACGATCCCGATCGGGAGACCCCGGCTCGAGGCCTCCTCGACCGCGGCCTGGGCGCAGGATCTCGCGTTGAGCAGGCAGCCGAGGAGGACCAGCGGCATCGACCGGACCCGGCTCAGCACCTTGGTGCCGTTGCTGGTGGAGAGGACCAGTCCGCGACCTCGGACGCCGATGGCCCGCAGCTGGGTCGGCGAGTTGTTGGCGTCGAAGCCGGGGATGTCGCGGCCACCCCGCTCGCCGGCGAGCAGGCTGCCGCGTTCTCGGGCCAGCCGCCGCGCCTGGGCCAGGCTGCCGGTCACGATCACCTCGGGGCAGCCGAGGTCGAGCGCGGTGGTGAGCGTGGAGCTGGCCCGCAGCTCGTCCACGACCACGCAGACGGTGGGCGGCCACCCCGCGGTCTGGCCGGGGACGAGTGCCACGTCCACGTCCATCTCCGCGGGCTTCATGGCGTCACCCGGGCCGGTCCGGGTCGCCGGGTCGGCCTCACGGCGCGGCCGACCCACCGCGGACGTCCAGCTCCCGGTACGCACCCTTCCGCCAGGCCCCGTCGAGCATCTCGCCGATGATCCGGCCGAGGAGGTCGGCGAACTCCGGATCGAGGATGTGCCGGTCGACGGCGATCAGGTCGAGGTTCTCGTTGCCGGGATCCAGCTGCTCACCGAGGAGCTGGAGCATCAGGGTGGCCCGGCGGGACCAGCCCGGCCGCTCCGGGTCCGGCTCCCAGGTCGGCCCGTCGCCGTTGCCCTCCGCCCAGCCCCGCTCTCGGGTGGCCAGCTCCTCGCTCTGGTCGTAGGCGGACCAGCCCCGCATCGGCACCACGATGGCGGTCGGGCCCTGGGTCCGGTTGAGCCGTTCGGCCATGAAGCCGGCCAGCCTGCCCACCTCCTCCGGGGTGGCGCTGAGGATGGTCACCCCGTCGTTGTGCAGGTAGGGCAGCCCGGTGCCGCGATACGAGGGCCGCCGCTCCGACCTGAGGTCGTCGAGATAGCTGGCAGGGATCGTGCTGAGCGGCCCGAAGGCGATCTGGTCGAGGCCTCCAGGAACCACGACCTGGGGGATCCCCATCGCCCCGGCGGCGGAGAGCCGCTCCCCCTCCCAGCTGGCGGCGAACCGGAACGGGCTGCCGCACATCGTGTTGATCAGCTCGGCGAGGGTGATGTCGAGCACTGCGGTGATCATCCCGGAGCGGACGAGGTCCTCCATGGTGGCGCCGACCCCGACGGCGTGGAAGACCGCGGTGTCGAAGCCGCGAGCCTCCATGAAGGCCCGGCAGCGCTGCACCGTGGGTGTCGTCGTCCCATACGACGTGATCGCGCAGAGGGGCCTGGCGCCGGCGGTGATCGCGCCGACCTGGGCCATGGCCACGATCCCGGCGGCGGCATTGGCCACCGCCCGGCGGGTAACCACGTTGATCCCCTGCTCGAGGGTGGGGTTGACGATGTAGATGTCCTTGTTGCCCACCCAGGTACCGACGTCGCCCGAGGTCATGTCGGTGAGCATGATCTTGGGCACCCCGAAGGGCAGGGCGCGCATCACCCGGGTCGCCGCCGAGGTCCCCACCGAACCCGCCCAGGAGAGCACCCCGTCGCAGTCACCCGAGGCGTGGAGCTCCAGGATCTTGGCGGCGCCGGCGCGGCCGACCAGGTCGAGGGCCTCGGCGCGGGGGGCGGCGAGCACATCCTCCACCTTCACGCCGGCGCAGGCCAGGACCTCCGGGAGGGAGACGTCGGCCCAGTCGACGGCGCCGCCCAGGCTCAAGTCCATGATCAGGGGCCGGCCGCCGTAGGCCGCCACCATCTCGGCGAGGAACCTGATCTCGGCCCCCTTGGTGTTGCACATGCCGGTGCAGACGATGGTCGGCGCGCTCACGCTCCGACCTCCGTGGCGCGGCGGAGCGAGCCGAGGCTAGACGCCAAGGCGCGCCCGCCGGAGCAGCTCACCCCGGGTGCGGTTGCCGCGGGGACGGTATCCGGGCAGCGGCAGGAGCTGCTCGTGCACGGCGTCGAGCAGCCAGGCCGGCTGGGGGAAGAAGACGGACTCCACCTCCGGCGCCGGAGTGATCCAGTTCCGCGACCCGACCACGGCCGGGGGCGCGTCCAGGTCGTCGAAGCACAGCTGGGTGAGCGTGGACGCCACCGTCTGCATCACCCCGCCCCGCTCCACCGCCTCGGAGACGAGCAGCACCTTGCCGGTCTTGCGCACCGACTCCATGAGCGGCCCGTAGTCGAGGGGGTTGGCTGAGCGCAGGTCGATGACCTCGGTCGACAGATTGAAGCGCTCGGCGAGCTGGTCGGCGGCGGCGATGGCCGTGTAGAGGGCCGGCCCGAAGGTGACCATGGTCAGGTCGGCGCCGCTCCGCTTCACCGAGGGCAGGCCGAGCTCGATCTCGTAGTAGCCCTCGGGAACCCCGGCCGTCTGGAACATCTCGCCGATGTCGTAGAGCCGCTGGCTCTCGAAGAAGACCACCGGGTCGGTCCCGGCCAGGGCGGCGTTCATCATCCCCTTGGCGTCGTAGGGGGTGACCGGGAAGACCACCTTGAGGCCCGGGATGTGGGCGGTGAGCGCGCTGAAGTCCTGGGAGTGCTGGGCCCCGTACTTGGAGCCCACCGAGACGCGCACCACCACCGGCATGCTCAGCAGCCCGGCCGACATCGCCTGCCACTTGGAGAGCTGATTGAAGAGCTCGTCGCCGGCCCGGCCCATGAAGTCGGCGTACATCAGCTCGGCCACCGCCCGGCCCCCCTCCATGCCGTAGCCGACCGCGGCCCCGACGATGCCCGCCTCCGAGATCGGCGCGTTGAAGAGCCGGTGGTAGGGCAGGGCCTCGGTGAGGCCGCGGTAGACGGCGAAGGCGCCACCCCAATCCCGGTTCTCCTCGCCGAAGGCGACCATGGTCGGATCGACGGCGAAGCGGTGGAGGAGCGCCTCGAAGATGCCGTCGCGGATGTTGAACACCTTCATCTTGGAGACCGGCTTGCCGTCCTCGAGACCGGTCCGGATCTTGGCCCGGATCTGCACCACCCGAGGATTCTCACTGAGCTCCTGGAGCAGCTCCGGGGGCCGGTCGTCGAACCTCTCCACCCGCCGGTTGGAGAACATCACCTCGCCGATCAATTCGGAGTCGAGGCTGAACCGCGGCGACGCCTCCAGATCGGCGGCGAGCTGGAACATGCTGAAGACCGTCTCCCGGGCCGCGTGCTCCGCTTGGTCGAGGGTGTCGCCGTCGAGCACGCCGGCGGCCAGCATCCGCTCCCGGTAGGCGTGCAGCGAGTCCGCCGCCTGCCACTGCTCGACCTCCTCCTTGGAGCGGTAGCTCGAGGCGTCGGACGGCGAGTGTCCGCTGTAGCGGTAGGTGATGGTGTCCAGCAGCACTGGACCTCCGCCCTGGAGCAGGATCTCCTTCTTGCGCCGGAAGGCGTCGATCACCGCCAGCGGGTCGTAGCCGTTGACTCGCTCGGCGTGCATCTGCTCGGGGTTGACCCCGGCGCCGATCCGGGCGATGAACTCACAGCCCATGGTCTCGCCCTGGGGCTGGCCGCCCATCCCGTAGAAGTTGTCCATGCAGTTGAAGATGATCGGCAGGCCGCCAGCCGGGTCCCAGAGCTTGCGGTACTGGTCCATGCTGGCGAAGGTGATCCCCTCCCAGACCGGGCCGCAGCCGAACGAGGCGTCGCCGATGTTGGCCACCACGATGCCCGGCCGCCGGTTGACCCGCTTGAACAGGGCCGCTCCCGGCGCGATCGACCCCGACCCACCCACGATCGCGTTGTTGGGGTAGATCCCGAAAGGTGTGAAGAAGGCGTGCATCGAGCCGCCCAGGCCCCGGTTGAAGCCGGTCTCGCGGGCGAAGATCTCACCGTAGGCGCCGTAGACGAAGAAGCGCATCGCCAGCTCGCGCACCGATCCCGGGAACCCCTTCTCCACCGGACTGAGTACCGCCCCGTCGCGGTAGGTGCGCATGACGTCGAGGAGCTGCTCCTCGCCGAGCTGGCGGATCGCCGAGAAGCCCTTGGCGAGGATCTCCCCGTGGCTCCGGTGCGATCCGAAGATGTGGTCGTCGGGGGTCAGAGAGAAGGCCATCCCCACCGCCGCCGCCTCCTGGCCGATGGAGAGATGGGCCGGACCGGCGTGGTCGTAGGTCACGCCGCGGTAGGTGCCCTTGAGCTTGATCTCGTTGAGGATCGTCTCGAACTCCCGGATCGCGCACATGTCCCGCCAGATCTCCAGGAAATCCTCGGTCGAGTAGCGCGACCGCTCCTCGTCCGGGGTCGCCCGGTAGGCGTTGACCGGGATGTCACCGAAGTGGATGACGTCGCGGGAGAGCTCCTGCTCCGGCTTGATCTCCAGCAGCTTGGTCACAACCGAGTTCTCCTAACCGACCTTGAGGATGGCTTCCCGGAGCGCCTCCGACACCGTCGGATGCGGGAAGACGACCTCCGCAGCCTGGCGGGCGGTGAGCGCTGTCTCGATCAGGGCGGAGGCGGTCACGATGAACTCGCTCGAGGAGTCCCCGACGGCGTGGACGCCGAGGATCTCTCCGCCTCTTCCCCCCACCAGCACCTTGACGAAGCCGCTGCCTCCCTCGTTCTCGATGAGGAAGCGGCCGGCGACGCCCATGGGAACGGTCGCCTTGCGGAACGGGATCCCCGCCCGGGTCAGCTCTTCCTCGGTGCGACCGGCCATGGCCACCTCGGGATGGGTGTAGATGACCGCGGGGATGGCCTCGTAACGGATCCGGTCGGGGATTCCGAACATCGAGTTGACCGCCACGATGCCCTCGCGGGTGGCCGCGTGGGCCAGCATGTGCTGACCGGTCACGTCGCCGCACGCCCACAGCCCGGGGGCGCTGGTCTTGCCCTGGTCGCTGATCCGGATGCCCGCGGCGCTGAAGTCGACTCCGACCTCCTCCAGGCCTAGCCCCGCGACGACCGGGGCCCGGCCGGTGGCGTTGACAATTCGCTCCGCGACATGGGTCCTCTCGGTCCCCGACCCGTCGTCGTAGCGAAGCCCGCCCCGCTCGACGGATAGGACCCGGCAGGAGAGATGGAAGTCGATGCCGCCTCGCTGGAGCGCCTGGAGCAGCCTCACGGACACGTCGCGGTCACAGCTGGCGGCGATCTGAGGGAGCATCTCGAAGACCGCCACCTCGGCGCCGACCTCGCGGAAGTAGGTGGCCAGCTCGAGCCCGATGTAGCCACCGCCGATGATGGCGATGCTGGAGGGCACCTCGGCGAGGTCGAAGATGCGGTCCGAGTCGAGGACGTGCTCGGCGTCGATCCCGGGTATGGGCGGGATCGCCGGCCGCGAACCGGTGGCGATCAGAACGTTCTCGGCCTCCAGCTGCGCGTCACCGACCTCGACGAGGTGGCGGCCAACCAGGCGGGCCCGGCCGGTGACCACCTCGACGCCGGCACCCTTGAGCTTGGCGGCCACCCCCCGGCGGAGCGACGCCACGATCCGGTTCTTGCGCTCGACCATGACCGGGGCCTCGAAGCTGACCCCCTCCACACGGACCCCGAACGGCCCCGCCTCGGCGCACTCGCGGTAGAGGCGGGAGGAGCGCAGGAAGACTTTGGCGGGGATGCAGCCGACGTTGAGGCAGGCGCCACCGAGGCTGCCCGCCTCGACCAGGACCACCTTCTTGCCCAGCTCACCGGCGTGGGCGGCGGCCTCGTAGCCCCCTGGTCCCGCCCCGATCACGATCAGATCGTGCACAGCGCCTCCACCTTCTCGATCTTCTCCCGCAGAGTGCTGAGGAACCTCGCTCCCGGAGCCCCGTCGACCCACTGATGGTCGACGGTGAGGGAGAGGCCGATGGCGTCGATGAACTCGAGGTTGCCGTCCGGCTTGCGCACCGGCTTGACCTGGATGGCGTCGACGCCGAGGACCGCCACCTGGGGCGGGTTGATCACCGGGGTGAAGGACTCCACCCCGAAGCTCCCCAGGTTGGTGACCGTGAAGGACCCGCCACTCAGGTCGTCGGGGGCGATCACCCCCGCCACTGCCTGGGCGGCCAGCTCCTTGATCCGCTCCGAGAGCTCGGCAAGGGAGAGGCTCTGGCTGTCCCGGACCACGGGGACGACCAGCCCCCGCGGCGTGTCGCAGGCGAAGGCCATGTGGACCTCCGCGTGCCGGTGCAGCGCATCGTCGATGAGCTCGGCATTCAGATCGGGAACCTCGAGAAGGGCCTGGATGGTGCAGAAGACCACCAGGTCGCCGATGCTGATCCCGGCGGTGTCGGGGGAGGCCTTGAGCCGCCGGCGGACGGCCAGCAGGGGGCCGGCGTTGGCCGAGCCGTGCAGCGTGTACTGGGCGGTGGAGCCGAGCGATTCGCGCAGCCGCCGGGCGATGGTCCGGCGGACCAGCGAGAGAGGCTCCCCCGGGGCGGCCCCCGCAGGTTGGCGCCCATCTCCAGCCACCCCGGCGCCGACCACCGCCGAGGCGGGGCGGGCTCCGATTCCAGCGCCCTCCGCCCGCCGCGACGCCTGCAGGAGGGAGCGGAGGTCGGCTTCCACGACCCTCCCCCCCGGGCCGCTCCCCGCGACCACTGCGGGCTGAAGGCCGTGCTCGCGGCGGAACCGCCGGGCCCGCGGGCTGAGCGGTCCGGAGGGGACCGCGGCGCTCCGGACGGGGGCTGGGTTGACGCCGGCGGTCGCCTCCGCCGGCGGCTCCCCAGCCCCGACCTCCGGCTCACCCGCGGGGAGGGCGGGGACCGGCGCAGCTCCGCCTTCGGGCGGCGCCCCGCCGGCCCCGGCCCGGAACCCCTCGGTGCTCTCCCCCACCGCCCCGATGACGCACACCGTGGTGAAGACGGGGATCAGAGCCCCTGCCTCGAAGAAGGTCTCCAGCATCACCCCGGCGGCCGGAGCGGTGAGCTCGAAGGTGGTCTTGTCGGTCTCGATGTCGGCGATGACCTCGCCCTCTTCGACCCGGTCACCCTTCTGCTTCCGCCACGCGCTGAGCAGGCACTCCTCGACGGTGTTGCCCAGCTTGGGCATCTCAACGGGCGTGGGCATTCAGCTCACCCCGGGCCCGGACACGGGGACAGGAAGGTTGTCGTTCCAAGTCTTCGCGGTGCGGCCTCCTGGCCCCGCATGGTACGCGGGAATGATCGGTTTGTCCAGATGTTAGACGTGGTGTCCATCATATGGACATAGGACGGAGATCACGGAGTAATCGCGGCGCACCTGCGCCGGCTAGGGCTCGATGATGATCTTGATCGCCCCGCTCGCCGGATCATTGAAGGTCGCCAGCGCCTCACCGTAATCGGTCAGCGAGAAATGGTGCGTGGTGACCTCGCGCACTCGCATCCGGCCCTGCTCGACGAGCGGCATGACGTGGCGCATCTCGCCGGCGGTGGCGCGGCAGCCGACCAGCTCCAGCTCGTCCAGCACCAGGCGCTGCATGGGGATCTCGACGCCCCTGGTCGGGATGCCCACGGCGGCGCAGCGGCCGCCCTTGCGGAGCATCCCCAGGGCCAGCTGGACGGTGGCGGGAACGCCGGCGCACTCCAGCACCACCTCGACACCCTGACCGTCGGTCGCGGCCCTGACCGCAGCGACCGGGTCGGGACCACCGCTGTCGACGGTCTCGAAGCCGAACGCGGCGGCCTTGGCCAGCCGGATCTTGTTGTTCTCGACAGCGATCACCCGGCTGGCGCCCCGGACCAACGCCGCATCCCCGGCGAGCAGCCCGATTGCGCCGGCCCCGGTGATTGCCACCCGGTCACCCGGACGCACGCCGCCCCGGTTGGCGACGTGCAGGGCGATCGAGGCCGGATCGATGACCGCTCCCTCGGCGTAGGAGAGGCCGTCGGGCAGGTGGAAGATCGCCTTCACACCGTGGACCACGTAGGTAGCGTCCGCTCCCTGGACGTTGTGGCCGTACTGCTTGTGGAGACTCAGGACGCCGTAGTTCTCGCAGAGGTTGTAGTGGCCCTCGACGCACTTCTGGCAGACACCGCAGGCGTCGTGCGAGGTGCCCGCCACCCGGTCCCCGATCTTCCAGCCGTAGGCCGCCGCTCCCGGCCCCAGGGCCACGATGTCGCCGGCCCACTCGTGGCCGGGGATGAAGGGGAAGGAGGGAGGCCAGAAGCCTGGGTAGTCACCCCGGACCAGATGGGCGTCGGTCCCACAGATCGAGACGGCCCGCACCCGGGCGAGGACCTGGTTGGGCCCCGGCTCGGGCACGGGTACCTCCTGGATCTCGAAGTGGTTGGGCTCGAGCACGACCAGCGCCTGCATGGTGGCGGGAAGGTCGGGCCCCGCCGAGGTCCGAGCTGCGTCGGTGGGGGAAAGGGACACCGTCAACCTCCTTTGCGGGTCAGATCGGCAGAAGACAGAAGATGGGGCACCTCGACCGTCGGTCCGGAGCGGCCCGCCCCACTAGACGACGGCCAGCGGGTCCACCATCGAGGCTGTGGCCCCGCGGATCTTGAGGGGCAGGGCCACGAACAAGAACTCGTACACCCGGTCCCGGGCCAGCTCCTCGAGGTCGAGGCTCTCCATCAGGTAGATGCCGTTCTCGATGAGCAGGAGGGTGTGCACGGGTTGAGGGTTCGCCGGCGTCCCCAGCACCGGCGCCGGCTGAACCTCGTAGGTCTCGGTGTCGGTGCCGGTCGCGACCACGCCCCGCTCGAGCAGCCAGCGCGCCGCAGAGATGTCAGGCCCCGGCGTCTTGTGGGCCGCCATCCTCTCCACGTCCGGCCAGAGCCCCATGTAACCCGTCCGGATGAGGACGACATCCCAGGGTTGGACCGCCACCCCCTGCGCGGCGCAGATCGCCTCCATCTCCCCGGCATCGATGGGCGCCCCCTTGGGCAGGCAGTCGATGCCACGATGCCCGGGCGCGTCGATGAGCACCCCGCGGGTGAAGAAGGGCGGCATCTTCGAGGCGTCGCCGAAGATCGGCCCGGCATCGCTCAGGTGGGCGTCAGCGCTGCCGCCGCCGTACCAGTGGGAGTCGTCACCCACCGTCATGTGCGCCAGCGCGTCCATGTGGGCACCGGAGTGCGACGTGGCCATGAGGTACTCAGCCATGTAGCCGAGCCCGGCGTCGTTGATCGGACCCCAGGGTTGGGCATGGGAGACGCGGATACCCCGGGGTGTCCGGAAGTTGAGGACCTGAAAGGGCGGATGACCCGGGAAGAGCGGCATGCCTGGATAGCGGGTTGCGGCCAGCGAGTAAGCGCGACCCTCACGCACCAGGCGAGCGGCTTCGACGAGGCGCTCCCTGGGCAGCCGTGCCATCGGACCGGTCTCTGCCTCCGGGGAACCAGAATCGAGCGAAGTGGTCATTCTCATGCCCTCCTCTGGGCTGCGGCGGTGGCCCGTGGCCGTGCTGACATCGCCCTCCCCACCCGCTCCGGTGTGACGGGCGGTTCGTGAAGCATCCCGAGCAGGGTCTGCGGCGGCGATGCCCCGAGGACGCAGGGGCGCCGATTGACCGTGACCTCCCGGCGCACAGCGCCGGCCGCACCCGTCACGGCAGCGCCTCGCTCGGTGTCTCCTCGGCGCCGTGCCCGACACCTCTCTCGTCGCCAGCCGGCGAGGGGGTCCCCGCCGTCGCGGCCTCGAGCCTTTGCAGGAGCGCGCGCCTCGGCGGGCTGAAGATGTCCATCTCGCGGCACGCGTTCTCGTGCGTGCGCATCGCGTGGGGTACCCAGGCGGGGATGATCGCGAGCTCGCCGTCATGCAGGGTGCGGACGTCGCCATCGAGGTCCACCTCTAGGTCACCCTCGATGACGATGGCGATCTGCTCCTCTTCGTGGAGGTGCATTGGAGCTTCCGTGTGCGGTGCGAACGACACGAAGTTCACCATCAGGCGAGTGCCGACCACCGGCCTGATGCCAAGGCCGGGAGCGACTTCGACATAGCCCATGGCCGCGGCATCGATGTATCGGCCCGCCTCGCCTGGTGCAGCGGCTGCCCGCATGCTGAAGTACTCGTCCGTCTCCATCATGTGTGCTCCACTAATCTGCGCAACGGTCCCCCACTCGGCCACGACGGGTACCGGATCAACATCACGGACGCTCATCTCTCCTGTGGGCCAGCGGTCGCCTCCGGCTCCGGCCGGTCCCGAAGCGCCCGCCAGACCCGCTCCGGGGTCAGGGGCAGGTCGCGAATCACGGCTCCCGTCGCATCGCGAACGGCCGCCGCGACCGCGGCGGCGACGCAGAGCAACGCGCCTTCGCTCATCCCCTTGGCGCCGTAGGGGCCGGGACCATCGGCGTTCTCGATGAGGTCGCAGCGCAGCTCCAGGGGCAGGTCCATGCTGGTCGGGATCCGGTAGTCGATGGCCCCGAGGTTTTGGATCCGTCCGGCCTCATCGAAGATGTAATGCTCCATGAGGGTGTGGCCCATGCCCTGGATCGCCGCGCCCTCGTCCTGGCCACGGACCTGGAGCGGGTTGATCGCCTTCCCCACGTCGGAGACGGTGACGTAGCGCGCCACCACGACCTCGCCGGTGCCCTCGTCGACCTCCACCTCGACGGCGGTGCAGTTGAACTCGTAGAACGCGGCGCTTCCGCTCAGCGCATGGCCGGGCTCAGCCTCCTTGCGGCTCTCCCCGGTGCCGATCACCTCGCCGCCGAGGCTGCCCAGCCCGGGCTTGAGAACCTGGCTGATCGGCACCGGCCCATCGGGCAGCCGGACCACCCCGTGCTCGACGACGATGGCCTCCGCGTCGAGCCCGTGGAGGCGAGCGGCCATGGCCCGGAGCTTGGCCTGGATCTCCCGGCACGCCGTCAGGACGGCGTTGCCCATCAGCACCGTCGAGCGGCTCGCCGAGGTCTGCTGGTCGTAGGGGACGGCCGCGGTGTCACCCATCACCACCGTGATCTGGTCGAGGGGAACGCCCAGCTCCTCGGCCGCGATCTGGGCGAAGAGGGTGCGCGACCCCTGGCCCATGTCGGAGGTGCCGGCGGCGACGATGACGCTGCCGTCGGCGAGCAGCCGGACCGTCGAGTAGGAGAGACCGGTGGTCGGCCCGGACTTGATGCCGACGGCCATGCCCCGTCCGCAGCCCGCCGGCGGCGGCTTCTCCCAGCCGATCAGCTCGGCGGCCCGGCGGACCGTCTGCTCCCACTGGCCGTCGGCGGGGGTGTCGCCGGGGATGAACGCGTCCCCCCGGCGGGCGAGGTTGCGGAGGCGAAGCTCCAGCGGGTCGATCCCCAGCGCCCGCGCCGCGTCATTCATGTTCGACTCGACTGCCCAGTTCGGCTGGGGGGTTCCGAAGCCACGAAAGGCGCAGGAGGGTGTGGTGTGGGAGAGGATGCCCCGCCCCACGATCCGGGCGGCCGGGACCCGATACGGGCCGCAGGAGCTGTAGCTGCCCTTGCTCACCGTCCGATCCGCGATGTCCGCATACGCGCCCAGCAGGTAGTTCACCTCGATGTCACGGAAGGTGATCGTGCCGTCCGAACGGAACCCGGTCCGAACGCTGATCTCGGCCGAGTTGCGCCGCACCGCCTGGAAGGTCTCCTCGAGGGTGAGGATGAGCCGTACCGGCCGGCCGGCCCGGAGCGCCATGAAGGCGACGAGCGGCTCGAACTTCGCCATCTGCTTGCCGCCGAAGGCGCCGCCGGGGTCGGGTGCGATCACCCGAACCCTGGCGAGGGGCAGGCGGAGGATCTGGGCCATCATCTTCTGGAGCCAGTAGGGGTGCTGGATCGAGCTCCAGATCATCACCCCGTCGCCATCGGGGGCGGCCATGAACCCGTGGGGCTCGATGGCGAAGTGGGTCACCATCGGAAACGTGTAGGTGCCCTCGACGACGAGGTCACTCGACACTCCGGCGATCTCCCCCCAGCCGAAGCGGTGCTCGCGCAGGACGTTGCTCTGGGCGTGGGGGTCTCCCGGCCGGAGCGCCGGGTCCTGAACCAGCGGGGCGTCCGGTGCCAGGGCCGCGGCGACGCTGAGGACATGGGGCAGCTCCAGGTAGTCGACCCGCACCAGCCGGGCGCCCTCCTCAGCGGCGGCCTCGGTGTCGGCGGCGACCGCCGCCACCGGTTCGCCGTGGTACTTGGTCTCGTCCACGGCGAGCACCGGCCGGTCCTGGAACTGGGGGCCGAACCGGGGCATCGGCTGGGGCAGGTTGGCCGCCGTCATCACCAGCTGGACGCCCGGAACGCGCTCGGCGGCGCTGCTGTCGACGCTGCGGATCCGGGCATGGGCGCAGGGAAGGGTGACCAGCTTGACGTGGAGCACGTCGGCCAGGCGGATGTCACCGACGTACCGGTAGGTCCCGGTGACGCGCGCCAGCCCGCCGACGCGCTCTGCGGGCACCCCGATCTGGCCGCTCACCGATCGGCCAGGTCGGCGGCCGCGTGCACCGCCTCGATGATCTGGTAATAGCAGCCGCACCGGCAGAGGTTGCCGCCCAGCCCCTCCTGGATCTCGGCCTCGGTCGGGTGCGGGATCCGCTTCAGCAGATCGCGGGCGGCCATCACCTGGCCGGGGGTGCAGTAGCCGCACTGGGAGGCCCCCTTCTCGAGGAAGGCCCGCTGCAGCGGGATCAGAGAGCCGTCCGCGGCCAGTCCCTCGATGGTGACGAGCTCGGCACCGTCGGCTTCGGCGGCGAGCACCAGGCAGGAGTCGACGACCCGGCCGTTGAGGCTCACGGTGCAGGCACCGCACTCCCCGACCTGGCAGCAGGACTTGGTGCCGGTCAGGCCCAGGTCGTCGCGCAGCAGCGCCAGCAAGGTCTGCTGCGGAGATGCCTCGAGGACGCGGAGGCGCCCATTGACCGTGACCTCGATGTGCGCCGCGCCGGCCGTGCTGATCACGGCAGAGCCTCGCCGGCATTCTCCTCGGCGAGATCCTCATCGCTCGCCACCGTCGCGGGCAGCGAAACGGACGGTTCCACGAACAGGGAGGCGAACATCGCACCGGCGATGCGGAAGTGATCGTGAATGGCCTGCTCGGCCGAGGCCACGTCCCCGCCGCGCAGCGCCGCCAGGATGGGCACGTGGAGGCCGGAGATCACGTCCGAGTCGACGCCGGGAAGGACGTAGGTGATGTGGGTCCGGGACACCGGCTCCAGGTAACGCCACAGGCGCTGGAGCACCTCGTTCCCGGCGACGGCGACGATGCGGCTGTGGAAGGCCACGTCGATGCGCGCCTGCTCGTTCTCATCGCCGGCGCGAGCAGCCTCCTGCATGCTGGTGACGTAACCCTCGAGCTCAAGGAGGTCGGCGTCCGACAGCCGGGGCATTGCCAGTCGAGCTCCGAACGACTCGAGCACGGCTCGAATGTCGTAGGCCTCGAGCAGCTCCGCCTTGTTCGGCTGCCGGACGCGTGCCCCTTGGTATGGGGTGCTGTCGATCACGCCGAGCGCTTCAAGATCCCGCAACGCCTCTCTCACGGGACCCTGGCTCACGCCAAGGTGCCGCGCCACCCGGGTCTCGATGATCCGAGACCCAGGGGGAAACTCACCGGCCAGGATCGCCGTCAGGAGGTAATCCTTGACCTGATCGCTCAGAACATTGCGGACGATCGTCGGCGCCCGGCGCATCGACTCTCTCTTTCAGACCCCGAGCAGGTCGCTCTTGGCGGGCTTGGCGGCCTTGTCCAGGATCTCGACGAGGCCGGTCGTGCCGTTGACACGGATCCGGTCCCCGCTGCTGATCTGCTGGGTTGCCACCGAGCTGCCGACCACCGCCGGGATCCCGAACTCCCGGGAGAGCACGGCCGGGTGGGAAACGGTCCCACCGGCGTCGGTGACCAGGCCCACGATCTTGGTGAAGAGCACGACCCAGGCCGGGTTGGTCATCTGGCAGACGAGGACGTCACCCGCCCGCACCTGGTCGAACTGGTCCTCGCGCAGGACCACCCGTGCGATCCCCTCGACCACGCCCGGAGAGCCACCGAGGCCCGTGAACTGGCCGGCGACCTCCGTCTTGCGGTTGACCTTCTCGGGGAAGCCCCACAGGTTGAGGTACGGGAATTCGAGCTGGGACTTGGTGACGGTCCCGATCCAGTCCTTGGGCCGGAAGGTGTACGCCTTCTCCCGCGCCGCCTTGGCCTTCGCCACCACGGCACGGCCGTCCAGGGCCTTGGGATCGCCCATGAACACGCGCAGCTGGTTGTAGCGGAAGAAGACCACATCGTCGGGAGCGTCGAGGACGCCCTGGGCGACGAGCTTCTTGCCGATCGCGATGAGCACCAGGCGCACGTGCGCGTTGGCACCCTGGTCGATGTAGAAGTGATGGTCCGGCGTCAGCGGGGCCATCTTGAGGTTGACCTCGTTGGCCGCCCGCATCTCCTCGAGCGCCTCACCGCTGAGGCCCTCCAGGATCTCCTTGGCGGCCGAGGCGATGTCGTCGGCCAGCGTCTTGATCGTCTTCGGGTAGTCGTAGTTGGTCTCGAGGTAGCCGCGGACCAGCTCGATCACCGGCTCCATGTGCTCGTACACGGTCGGGAAGATGAACTCGTGGCTCCAGACCGCGTGCCAGCCGAACTCCTTCTGGTAGGGAACGATCCGCTCCTCGATGAACTTTCGACCCCGCGGAGTGCCCTTGAGGGCGGCGATGATCTCGCCGGCGGTCTCGTACTTGAAGGCTGCGGTCAGGGTCGCGTCGGCCTTGACCTCTTCCTTCATCTTCCAGAGGGCTTCGATCGAGTCCCAGTTGCGGTCCTTGGCCGAGTTTTGAAGCCGGCCGAGGAGGGCCTCGTCGATCTTGCCGTGGGTCTTCTCCATCACTGCCCGCAGGTTGAGGGTCGCGGACAGCTGGGCGAAGTTGAGCATCCAGTGGATCTTCCAGTGGCGATCGTGCATGTCGATCGCGTCCTCGAGCAGGCAGGCCAGCTCGGCCAGAGTGAGCTCATCCTGCTTGTCGAGCATCCCCTCGATGTACTCGAAGTTGCGGGTCATCTCGGGAACGAGGCGGCTGCGCCACCAGTGCTCGAACTCGTCGCCATAGGTCGGCAGCACCCAGTTGAGGTAGGTGCCCATCTTGCCGTAGTAGAACTCGGGGTCGACGGCAGACGCCGCTCCGTATCGCGTGCCCACCTCGACGTTGTCCAGCCGGAAGTCCTTGTTGCCCGGGACCTGGGCGGTGTAGAGGTAGCCGTTGACGTTCTTGGGGATCCAGTCGGTCGCGGGCGGAAAGGCGAAACGCCGGAACATGTGGTCACAGGACTGCGTCCAGAGACCAATGTCCTCGTGCATGGGGCTCAGCGGGTGGGGATTGTGCAGGTCGTCGTAGACCCAGAACAGATGCTTCTCCAGCTCTGAGTCCCAGGTCACAGGGAAGCTCTCATCCCCCAGGAACTGGTCGAGGACCTCTTCCTTGAAGAAGGGATCTTCGGCCTTGTGCTCGGTTGCGCTCATGGACATGACCTCCGAATGCTCGGTGAGACCCTGAGCAGGATCACGAGCCCGGCTACTGCACCTTCCGCGGGAAGGTGATGGTGACGTTGAACCAGCCGATGATCCAGCCCAGGTAGCCGCCGGCCAGCGCGTAGGCTCCCGCCAGGAGAACCAGCACGTAGGCGTTGCTGGTGAAGGCGGGGTGCGCACCGGTGAAGTAGACCGCCAGCAGCATGGACAGCCCGTTGAAGTAGGGCAGCGATCCGGTCTGGAAGACCTTGAAGTAGCGCATCACGAAGACCATCGCGGAGACGCCGATGAACAGCGCGATGTAGAGCGGGTACACCGATGCACCCGTCATGTGGGGCGCGATCCAGGTGTAGAGGAGGATCATCAGCACGCCCCAGAGGACACCGCCCGTGTAGGCGGGAATGATGGTCTTGATGGTTCCGACAGTCGCCCCGAGTGCGAAGTACTCCGCCCACACGATGAACGCCACCCAGAGGGGCAGGCTGTACTGGCCGAAGTACAAGCCCAGGGGCAGGATGAACATCACGGTGATGGAGACCGCCAGCCAGAACGGGATCGTCTCCTTGGTCTTGGCCGTTTCCATCTGAACTTCCGTTGTCTGATCGAGTGCCATTTACCTACTCTCCTTATGAGGTCGGACCGGCCGCCTTGGAGAGGTTCCAATGTCCCGGCCCGCCGAAACGCAGCAACCCGGGCGGTGATGGCCGCCGCCAGCCGCAGCGAAACGCTCTGACCCCTTCTTTACATCGCATTCCCCATCCATGCCCTTCTTCTAGATGCCGGCAGATGCCGGCTGGTGTGTCCCGGCGGGAATCGGACCTCGCGCGCCGCGAGTATCGGCACCTTCCAAGGCGGTCAGGAAGGGCCATCGGACCCAATCCTCGATGATCCTTTCTGCTCTGATCAATGATAGATAATCCTTGGTAGATGATCAATGACCACGGCTTCGAGGGACCTATGGCCCTTTCGCGGCCCTGCAGATCCCTCCGATGCTTCATGTCGAGTTACCGCCTACCGCAGGGATTGACGTGATGGACGCGATGTCAGGGCGTGGCAACGAGACTGGCGAATCCGCGCGCCCCCACACCCGGGCGGCGGCCGCGGGCCGGCCGGGAGCGGGGGGCCAGGTATCCCCGTCCCTCTCGGCGCGGGACGCCGGCGACCGCAATGGGTCTGGACCCACCTACGAGCGCGTCTATGACATCGATCGTGCTCCCTCGCTGCCTCTCCCGGAGCTCACCCAGCTGCTCGGCGGCAAGGCGGCCAACCTCGTGGTCATGGCCACGGAGTTGAAGCTGCCCGTCCCGCCGGCCTTCGCGATCACCACCGCCGTCTGCAGGGCCTATCTGAAGGACGGCTGGCCGGACGATCTCGACGAGCAGATCGAGGCCCACGTCGAGCGCCTCGCCGAGCTGACCGGGCGGCGGTTCGGGGACCCCGCGGACCCCCTGCTGGTGAGCGTGCGCTCCGGGGCGCCCATCTCGATGCCGGGGATGATGGACACGATCCTCAACCTGGGGCTCAACGAGGCCACCGTGAGGGGGCTGGCCGCCCTGACCGGGGATGAGAGGTTCGCCGCCGACTGCCTGCGCCGGTTCCATGAGATGTATGGAGAGATCGTCGGCGCCGAGGCGCCGGACGACCCCTGGGCCCAGCTCCACGGCGCCGTCCAGGCCGTCTTCGAGTCCTGGAACAGTGCTCGGGCCCGGACCTACCGGAGCCACGAGGGCATCCCCGGCGACATGGGCACCGCGGTCACGGTGCAGGCCATGGTCTTCGGCAACCGGGGCGACGATTCGGGCACCGGGGTGCTCTTCACTCGCAACCCCGCCACCGGTCAGCAAGCCGTCTACGGCGACGTCATGTTCAACGCCCAGGGCGAGGACGTGGTGGCCGGCACCCACAAGCCGGACTCCCTGAGCGTCCTCGACGAGCGCCTGCCCGAGGCCGCGGCCGAGCTCCGGCGCTACGCGACCGTGCTGGAGCGCCATTACCGCGACCTCTGCGACATCGAGTTCACCATCGAGCGGGGCAAGCTCTGGATGCTCCAGGTCCGGGTGGGCAAGCGCAGCCCCCGGGCTGCCCTGCGGCTGGCCGTGGAGATGGCGGAGGACCCGGATTTCCCGCTGACGCGCGAGGAGGCGGTGCGCCGGGTCGCCCGTCACCTGGTCAGCCCGCCGCGGGTCTTCGTCCGCGAGCCGGGGGTCACGACGCTGCTGACGACCGGCCTTCCCGCCTCCCCCGGCGTCGCCGCCGGCGAGATCGCGACCACGTCCGAGGCGGCAGAGACCGCCGCCAGCGCGGGCCGGCCGGTCATCCTAATCCGCCCCGAGACCTCCCCGGAGGACATCCGCGGCATGGAGAAGTCCGCCGGCATCCTCACCTCCCGGGGCGGGCTGGCCAGCCACGCCGCCGTGGTGGCGCGTGGCTGGGGCATCCCCGCGGTCGTCGGCGCGGCCGGCGTCGCCGTGGGCCAGGGGGAGGTGACCATCGCCGGCCGGAGGCTCCAGGCCGGGGAGCGGATCACCATCGACGGCAGCACCGGCGAGGTCTATGCCGGCGACGTGGCGGGGAGCTCGCTGATCCCCCCCGAGGCGGCCACCCTGCTCGCCTGGGCCGACCAGCTGGGCATCGAGATCGACCGGCCCGAGAGCGAGGGCGAGGTCGAGATACGGGCGGCAGAGCCGGCGTCGGCCACCACCACCAGCGACGAGGTCCTCAAGGCCCTCCTCATCAAGGGAGTTGCTGCCATCGACCAGCTCTCCCTCCACCTGGGCTGCGACGCGGAAGCGGTGCAGGCCCTGGTGGGCCAGCTGGGCGCCGAAGGCCTCGTCGAGACCGCCAGCGGCGGCCACCGTCTCACCGCCGAGGGGAAGCTGCGGGCGCTCGCCGCCTTCGATGCTGATCGGGAGCGGGGGGGAGCGGATCGACTGGCCGAGCTCCTCGCCTCCTTCCACGGACTCGACCTGCGGATGAAGGACACGGTGACCGCCTGGCAGCTCCGCGCCGGCGGCGATGAGCCCGTGTTCAACGACCACACCGACCCCGTCTACGACGCCCAGGTGCTCGAGCGTCTGGCCGAGCTCCATCGCGACACGGTCGCCTGGATGGCCCCCCTGACCGCCGCCTTCCCGCGCTTCGGTCGCTACCAGGGCCGTCTCGAACCCGCCCTGAGCGCCGCTCAGAAAGGCGATCAGCGCTACGTCGCCTCGCCGCGGGTCGACAGCTACCACAGCGTGTGGTTCGAGCTCCACGAAGATCTCATCCGTCTGGTCGGCCGCCGGCGCTCGGACGAGGAAGCCCCGGCTCAGGGGTGATCCGATGAGCAATCGAGCCGGCGGCCGAAGCCGGCCGGACCGCCGCCTCGGGAAAGGTGAGGAAGTGCCATGATCAAGCGCGTTGCACGAGCCGAGGCGGCGGTCCAGCCGCTTCCCGGCCGCACCTGGTACACGTACGTCGACCCGCGGAGCAGCCCGGCAAAGAACGTGACCGTGGGCGTCTCCATCTACCCGGCGGGATCCAGACCGGCGGGACACGTCCACGAGACCCAGGAGGAGACCGTCTACGTCGCCGCCGGCCACGGCCGTCTGGTCACGCCGGATGCGACCGCCGAGCTGGAGCCCGGGGTGGCCGTGTTCATCGCCCCCGGCACCTTCCACATCACCGAGGCCGGCGACAGCGAGGCGCTCGAGCTGGTCTGCCTCTTCTCACCTCCGGTCGTCCCCGGCTCGTACGAGGAGCGGAGCACCTGATGGCCACCCCGGGAGCGGCGGTGGGCGACGACGTCGCCCGCCTCGAGGAGGTCGCCCGGCGGATCCGGGTCGAGGTCGTCCGCACCGTTCACGAGACGGGCGTCGGCCACCTGGGCGGCTCTCTGTCGGAGACGGACCTCCTCGCCGCCCTCTACTTCCACGAGCTCAGGGTCCGGCCGGAGCAGCCGGACTGGGCCGACCGGGACCGGTTCGTCCTCTCCAAGGGGCACGCGTCCGTCGGTCTCTACGCCACCCTGGCCCTGCGCGGCTACTTCCCCGCCGCCGAGCTGCTCACCTTTGATTCCCTCGGAAGCCGTCTCCAGGGCCACCCGGACATGACCCGCCTGCCCGGCCTGGACATGTCCACCGGGTCGCTGGGTTTGGGCATCTCGGCGGCGGTGGGCATCGCCCTCGGCTCTCGGACGCTGGGCCGCGCCAACCGGACCTACGTCCTCCTGGGAGACGGAGAGTGCCAGGAGGGCTCGGTCTGGGAGGCCGCCTTCGTCGCCGCCCGCTACGGCCTCGACCAGCTGGTGGCCATCATCGATCACAACCGCCTCCAGCAGTACGGCTGGCAGGGCGACGCTCCGGAACACCGGCTGCCGCCCCAGGCGCCCGGAGAGCTGCGGGCCAAGTGGACCGCGTTCGGCTGGCGGGTGATGGAGATCGACGGGCACAGCATGGCCGAGATCCTCGACGCATTCACCCGTGCGCGCACCGCCGACGGCCGCCCGACCGCGATCATCGCCACCACCGTCAAGGGCAAGGGCGTGTCGTTTGCCGAGGGCCGCTACGAGTGGCACGTCCGCGTCCCCAACGCCGACGAATACGCGCTCGCCCTGCGCGATCTCGGCGGGGCCGTCGCGGCGACAGAGGAGATCAGGCCATGACGCTGCCGATGGGTCGGGCGATGCGCGAGGTCTTCGGCGACACGGTCACCGCGCTGGCCGACCAGGATCAGCGCATCGTGATGCTCGACGGGGACCTGGGCAGCTCCACCAGGGGCGAGATCTTCCAGCGCGCCCACCCCGAGCGCTACTTCCAGATGGGCATCGCTGAGCAGAACATGCTGGGGGTCGCCGCCGGTATGGCGAGCGTCGGGCTCATCCCCTACATCAGCACCTTCGTCGCATTCGCTGTGATCCGCCCACTCGACCAGATCCGCGTGCTGATCGCCCAACCGCGACTCAATGTGAAGATCACGGCCGGTTACAGCGGCCTGTTCACCGGCCGCGCCGGCAAGACCCACCAGGTGGTCGACGACGTCAGCATCATGCGGGCCATGCCCAACATGGTGATCGTATCGCCTGCCGACGACACCGAGGCGGCGCAGGTGCTGCGCTGGTCGGCAGGCTATGAGGGTCCGGTCTACGTCCGCCTTGTCCGCGACGCCACCCAGCACCTCTTCGATGCCAGCTACACGTTCCAGTTCGGGGCCGCGGTGGTCCTGCGCGACGGGTCCGACGTGAGCCTGATCTCGACCGGGGCTCAGACCCCCCGGGTGGTGGACGCCGCCGAGATCCTCGACGCCCGGGGCATCCGGGCCAGGGTCCTGCACGTCCCCACCATCAAGCCTCTCGACGTCCAGGCCATCGTCCAGGCCGCCGAGCGATCGAACCTCGTGATCAGCGTCGAGGAGCACACGGTGATCGGGGGCCTCGGTGGGGCCATTGCCGAGACGCTCTCGGAGTATCGCCCGACCCAGCTCCGGCGGATCGGACTCCCCGATGTCTTCGGCGAGTCGGCGACCAACGCCGATCTCCTGGAAACATACGGTCTCTCGGCCGACCGGGTGGCCGATCGGGTGACCGCGCTGATGGCCTCAGGACGACGGCAGCCCAGCCTGACGGAGCCGATCGGCACAAGGGAGGGCAAGCAATGAGCGGGTTGAGCATGTTCGATATCGGCGGCAGGGTGGCCGTGGTCTGGGGCGGTGGCGGCGCCATCGGCTCGGCGATCGGTGAGGCGTTGGGACGGGCCGGAGCCTCGGTCACCCTCATCGACCAGGACAGGGACCGGGTGGAGGCGGCCGCCACGAAGCTGCGCGACGCCAGCCTCGAGTGCCTCGGTCTGGCCGGAGATGCGACCAATCGGGCGGAGTGCGACCGGCTCGTGGGCCAGGCCGTGGACCGGTTCGGGCGTCTCGACATCTGCTTCAACGCCATCGGAGGCGGCGCCGGCAAGGTCCTCCATCCCGCCGAGGACTATCCGATCGACGCCTGGGACTGGATCCTGGACCTCAACCTTCGGAGCACCCTGTACGGAACCCAGGCCTCGGTCAAGGCGATGATCCGCGCCGGCCATGGTGGCCGGGTCCTGAGCATGTCGTCGGTGCGCGGTCAGCTCGGCATCAACGCCGGCTACTCGGCCTACGTGGCGGCCAAGGGCGCCATCAATTCGCTCACCCGACAGTGGGCAACCGAGTGGGCCAAGTACAACATCACGGCCAACGCCCTCGCACCGACGTTCGTCGACACGCCCCAAGTGGCGATGCTGCTCGATGATCCCGTCTTCAAAGCCAATCTCATTGCCCGCGTTCCGCTGGGCCGGGTGGGCAGTCCCGCTGACCTGGTTGGCGCGGTTCTCTTCTTCTGCTCTGACGCCTCATCGTTTGTCACCGGTCAGGTCCTCACCATCGACGGCGGTCTGACGGCGACCCAGTAGCAGCGTGGGGGACGACGCATGGAACAGCTGACACCGAACGTCTTCACCGAAACGGGATTGCGCGGCTGCAATCCCAGTTTCGTGACCACCAGCGATGGCGTGGTGGTCATCGACACGCCCCAACTGCCCACCCGCGCTGTCGCGATGCGCGAGCTCGCCGAGACACACGGCCCGATCCGCTACCTCATCAACACCGAGCACCACGTCGACCACATCTTCGGCAACTACTACTTCAAGGGCGCCGGCACCGTCGTCCACCACCAGGGCGTGTACGACAATTTCATGCTGGCCTCCCCGGACCTCGACCCCTTCGCCTACGCCGCTGAGGCGATACCGACCGACGACCCCGACGGGAAGAGCATCTTCCCCGATCGCGACGAGTACTTCAAGGACCCCAACAAGGCGACCGTGATCTTCACCGGGGATCTCACCCTACGGGTCGGGGGCCACACCTTCGAGCTGCTCCACACCCCCGGACACACACCCGGCCAGGTGGCCGTCCACGTTCCCGAGGAGCGCGTTGTCTTCACCGGGGACACCGTCTTCTGTGATTGCCAGACCTGGCTGATGACGTCGAATGTCCGGCAGTGGCTGGCCTCCCTGGCTCGCGTCGCCGCCCTCGACGTGGACCACCTCGTCCCCGGCCATGGCCCGGTCACCACCACCCGGTATCTCGCCACCCAGCGGGCCGTGCTCATCGAGTGGGTGAACGGCGTCGCCGCGGCGATCGCCAAGGGCTGGTCGCGCGAGGAGACCATCGAGCGGGTCAACTTCGCGGCTCGGTACCCGGTCGACATAGGACAGGGCTACATGATGGGTCACATCCAGACCCAGAACGCGGCATCGCTGTACGACAAGCTCGTGAGCGAGCTGGCCGGCCCGGTTAACTGATCCGATCTGCATGCGGGAGAAGCCATGACCACGGAGCACCACGTGACCGAGGAGCTGTCGGTCGGACCGGCACGGGTGAGGGTCGATTACCACGGCACGGAGCCGCGGGCCCACATCCTCGAGGATCTGGACTTCTTCAACTACCGGCTCGCCGACGTCCAGATCTCCTCAGAGCCCAGCCTGGCCCAGCCCGACATCATCTGGAATCGGGACGCCGAGACCTCGGTCAGCTACGACGGCCATGCCATGATCTTCAACGGCGAGTGGGCCCCGGGACCCCTCCAGAAGGCGGGTGTGGCCATGCTGGCGCTCCGCTTGGAGGAGCACGGGCTGCATCCATTTCACGCGTCGGCCGTCCGCTACCGCGACCGGACGGTCATGTTCCTGGGCGGCGAGTCCAACCACGGCAAGAGCATGGCCCAGATCGAGAGCTGCCGTCGGGGCGCCCTCCTCATCTCCACCGAGACCACGGTGGTGGACGAGACCGCGCGGGCGGTGATGGGCTCCAAGACGGTGTTCATCAAGAAGCGGGCCCAGGGAACGGAGCGCGCCGACAAGGCGGCGCCCGATCGCGCCGTGGAGATCTTCTTCGGTTCCATGCCGACCTGGGAGGTCTACGAAGGACCGTCCACCGTCGATGTCGTGGTGGTGCCGGCGATCGACGGCAACTTCGAGCCGGGCTTGACGGAGATGATCTCGTTCGAGAAGCAGTTTCAGGCCCTTCACTCGGTGCAGAACTACTTCCTCCTCAACGAGCTGCTCGCGCCCGGATGGGCCATGCCCATCCTTGACACCAGCGAGCTGCGCCGCGCTCGGGCTGAGTTCATCACCATGTTCTCGGAGCGGCCCTACTACCTGGTGAGGGCTGCCACTCCGCAGGTGCTGATGGACCAGCTCGACGAGGTCCTCTGACACAGTCCCGCCATGCGTCCATTCGCATACGCTCGACCCGCAACCCTCGGTGAGGCGTCGGCCCTGCTCCAGGAGCACGGTCCCGAGGCGGCCGTGCTCGCCGGTGGCACCGATCTGGTGGTGGCGCTCCGCAACGGCGCCATCGCTCCCCAGGTGGTCGTCGATGTGAAGCACATCGCCGAGCTCACCCCCGACATCGGCATGGATGAAAGCCGGCTGACGATCGGCGCGACGACCCTGATGGCCGACGTGGAGAGCGATGCACGGGTGAGGGCGACCTTCTCAGCCCTCGCCGATGCCGCGGCGACGGTGGGATCGGTGCAGATCCGCAACCGGGCGACGGTGGTCGGGAACATCTGCCACGCCTCGCCAGCCGCCGACACCGTCCCGGCCCTGCTCATCTACGGAGCCGCGGTCAACATCTCGAGCGCTCGGGGCGCCCGCCGGATTCCACTGGACGAGTTCCTGGTCGGGCCCGGTCGCACCGCCCTGGAGCGCGGCGAGCTGGTGACGTCGATCGAGCTTCCGGTCAGGCCGCCCGGCCATCGGGAGGCGTTTGCCAAGGTGACCCGACGGCGCGGGGTCGATCTGGCCACGGTCAACCTCGCCTGCATGGTCGACACCCGGGGACGGACCCAGTTCGCCTATGGCGCGGTCGGCCCCCGCGCGTTCCTGGTCAGCGACGAGAGCGGTGTTCTCGCCGACCCCGACGCTCCGGAGGCAACCAGGGAGCGCGTTCTCGGCGACCTGCTCGCCCATGCATCGCCGATCTCCGACGTCCGGGCGAGCCGGGAGTACCGGGAGGCCATGCTCCAGGTCATGAGCCTGCGCCTGCTTCGGGATTGCCTCAGCCGTCTGACCTCAGCCTGACCGGAGAGATCAGCCAGCCAGGGCGCCCGGTACGACGCCATCGGGTGTCAGGGGCAGCGCGTACAGTCGCACCCCGCAGGCGTCCGCGATCGCGTTGGCGATCGCCGGAGCGACGCCGATGATCGGCGTCTCACCCCCACCCGCCGACGGCTGGTCCGGGCGATCGCAGACGACGACCTCCACATCGGGCACGTCCGAGAGCCGGGGCACCCGGTACGCGGTCAGTGAGGCGTTGAGGATCTGCCCGTCGGCGAAGTCGATCGCCTCGAAGAGAGCGCCGCCCAGACCCATGATCACGGCTCCCTCGATCTGATTGGCCAGGTTGTCAGGGTTGACCACGGCGCCGCAGTCGAAGGCGGTCACGAGCCGCACCACACGGAGCCTCCCTTCGGGCCCCACCACAACCTCGGCGGCGGTGGCGACCCGCCCCCCCTTCTCAATCCCACCGGCGATGCCCCGGCCGGCGCCCGGCATCTCGGGCCGGCCCTCCTCCCAGCCGATGCGGGCCGCGACGGCGCGAAGGACATCGCAGAGACGCTCGTCGTCCAGGTGACGCAGCCGGAACTTCAGCGGATCGGCGTCCAGGCGCCGGGCCATGGCGTCCATGTGCGACTCCCGAGCGAAACTGTTGGCGGTGGCCGCGAGGGCACGGTACGAGCCCTGCGGCAGCGGCGATGCCGCCGGCTGATGGACGACGCGCCAGTTGGGGACGCGATACGGGGTGGCCAGCGCCGCCGGGCCTGAGTTGATGTTCGTCATCGACCAGGCGGAGAGCCGTCCGGCGCGGTCCGATCCCGCCGCCACATCGATGACCGCCGCGGGGCGAAGGTGTCCCCAGGTGAACTCCTCGGCACGGCTCCACTGCACCTTCACCGGCCGGTCCGCCGCGCGGGCCAGCCGGGCCGCCTCGATCGCCACGGTCGCCCCGTGCTTGCCACCGAAGCCTCCCCCGAAGTCAGGGACGATGACGCGAGCGTCCTCCTCGTCCAGCCCGAGGGCCTCGGCCAGCTGCCGGCGCACGTTGAACGGCGTTTGCGTGCCGGTCCACACCGTGACCCGGCCGTCGCGCCACTCAGCGAGCGCGGCGCGCGGTTCCAGCGGGGCATGGGCGATGTAGGCCGTCCGGTAGGTCGCCTCCCAGCGCACCGGTGCCGCCGCCAGAGCTTGGTCGGGGTCGCCGGCCTCCTCACGGACGGGCCGCACCCAGCCCTCCCCCTCGATCGGGTGGGTCCGCAGGAAAGCTTCGAGCTCCGCCGCAGACGGCTGCTCGGTGCGATCCCACGTCGCCTCCAACGACTCCACCGCCAGCCGCGCGGTCGTCGCGTCCCCGGCCACGACACCCACGAAGTCACTCTCATGAAGCACCACGACACCGGCGATGCCCTCGGCCCGGCCGGTCTCGAGGGAGCGCAGCCGAGCCCCGTAGGCCGGGGGGCGGAGCACCGCGCCATGCAACATGCCAGGCCGGGTCAGGTCCGATGGAAAGCGCCGCCTCCCCGACACCGCTGCCAGCCCGCCCTGTGCCCCGGCCGCGTGCCCGGCGGCCCGCCACCGGGCGGGCGGTGTCAAGGGCACATCGGCCGGGACACGCTCGGTGCGCCGCACCCCGACCAGGAGGTCGGCACAGGCGATCCGGCGCGTCTGTCCGGGACCGCCGGCCAGGCCATCCGCCAGGGTGACATCGGCGGCATTCAGGCCGAGCCGGTCGGCCGCTGCCTCGCGGAGGGACTCGCGAGCGGCGGCCGCGGCCGCCCGCACCGAGGGAGCCGCGTCCGGAATCGATCGGCTGCCGAAGGTGCCCATGTCGAAGGGCGACACGGCGGTGTCGCCCATCACGAGCCGCACCGATCCGAGCGGGACACCGAGCTCTTCGGCGATCAGCAGGGCCAGCGCGGTCCGCGTCCCCTGGCCACCCTCGACCTTGCCGATGCCCGCCGTGACCCGTCCGCTGGCGCCGACATGAACCCAGGCGGACGGGGGCGATCCCCATCCCCGCGAGACCATGCCGGCCCCCATGGGAGCCTCGGTCATGGTCACCAAGCCGTCGCCGAGCACGTCGAAGAACCGGCCGCCGCCCGCCGGGCCGACGTCCAGGGGCGCCTCCTGGTCGGCCTCCGGGGCAGCGCCGGGGCGTCCACGATCGACGCGGCTTCCGAGCGGAGGCGCGGCGAGCAACCCCGACGGCGGTTCCGGGCGATCGGTCAGCTCGATGGCCCGGCGCACCGCTCGTCGGATCCGGGGGTAGGTGCAGCACCGGCAGATGTGCCGCTCGAGGGCACCGAGGATCTCGGCCTCATCGGGACGCGGGGTGCGGGCCAGGAGTGCCGCGGTGGCGAGCAGCCAGCCCGGCGTGCAGAACCCGCACTGCATCGCTCCTATCTCCAGCCACGCCTGCTGGACAGGGTGGAGCCGACCGTCCTGGGCCAGGCCCTCCACCGTGGTGATCGGCTGGCCCGCAACCTCGCTCAGCAGGGTCCGGCAGGCGGGCACCACCCGATCACCGACCCGCACCGCGCAGGCACCGCATGCGCCCTCCCCGCAGCCGAACTTGGGACCCGTCACCCCGAGATCGTCGCGGAGCACCTCGAGCAGCGAGCGGGCGGGATCGGACGTGACCGAGCGCGCCACCCCATTGACGATGAGGGTCGCATCCATCCGATCCACCTCCCGACGGCGCAGCGCGAGGGACGCGGGACGAGATCCGGTTGCCGCGTTCCGAGCCGGAGTCTACCCGCCGAGCCCGGAGGGGCTGGCCGTGTCCCCTGGCGCCATACTCGAGGCCATGCGGGAGCTGCTCGCCACGCTCGACGAGTGGGGGACGTCCGACCCCCTCATGGCTCTGGCCACCGTGATTCGCACCGCCGGTTCGACCCCGCGGTCGGCGGGAGCCCGGCTCCTCGTCAGCCGCGACGGGCGTATGGCGGGGTCGGTGAGCGGTGGCTGTCTGGAGTCCGCGGTCATCCAGGAGGCCCAGGCCACCCTCGCCGGTGAGGCTCCCCCTCGAATCCTCCGCTACGGCATCAGCGACGAGCTGGGCTGGGAGGTGGGGCTCGCCTGCGGGGGCAGCGTGGAGATCTTCGTGGAGACGCTGCGCTGGGACGGATCCGACCCGGCACTCGTCGCTGTCCGAGAGGCCGTCCGCGCCCAGCAGCCGGTGGCGCTCCTGAGCGTGGTGGCGGGTGAGCACGTCGGCGCCCGGGCCGCGGCTGACGGGGAGGTTCGACTGGTCGGGACCCTGGGCGACCGAGCCGCGGAGCCGGCGGCGCTCGCGGCCGCCGCCGGCCATCTGACCTCCGCCCTGCCCGGGATCGAGGAGGTCTCCGGGCTCTCCCTCTTCGTCGATCCCATCGTCGCCGAACCGCAGCTGGTCATCGTGGGCGCGGTGGAGATCGCGATCCACCTCGCCCGGCTGGCCAAGACCGCCGGGTACCGGGTTGTGGTCATCGATCCGCGTCGCACGTTCCTCACCGAGGAGCGCATCCCCGACGCCGACCTGCTGGTTCCCCGATGGCCCGATGAGGCCCTGGCCGGCCTGGCCCTGGGCCCGCGCGACGCTGCCGTCTGCCTCGCCCACGACCCCAAATTCGAGGATCCGGCCCTGGGCATCCTGCTTCGCAGCCGGGTCGGCTACGTCGGCGCCATCGGCAGCCGAAGCACCCACGCAAAGCGGGTCAACCGCCTGCAGCAGCAGGGGCTGGACGCGCTGGCCACCTCACGGATCCACAGCCCGATCGGGCTTGACCTGGGCGCCGCCACTCCTCGAGAGATCGCGCTGGCCATCCTCGCCGAGGTGGTTGCGGCCCGCCGGGGGCGCCCGGGAGGTTCTCTCGCCGCCGCGGCCCCGACGATGCGGCCGTGAGGCTCGAGATCCTCGACGCCGCGGCGATCCAGGACGGGGGGTGGGCGGGATCGGTGCTCTGCCACGACGTCCCGGGCGCCGATGGCCGGCCGGTGCTCCGCAAGGGTCACCGCCTCGATGTCGTCGATTCCGCAGCGCTTTCCCGAGCCGCCCCCGAGGAGCTGCACATCGTCTGGCTGGGCGAAGAGGATGTCGACGAGAACACCGCGGCGATACGGCTGGCCCAGGCGGTGGCGGGCCCGGGGGTCGAGATCCATCCTCCCATCGAGTCGCAGGCCCGTCTCAGCGCCGCCGGGCGCGGAGTTGCCCGGGTGGATGCAGCGACCCTGGCGGCCGTCAACGGAGTGGAGGGCGTCACCGTGTTCACCATTCCCGACGGTGCCCCGGTGGAGCTCGGCCGGACCGTGGCCGGGGTCAAGATCACCTCCCTCGCCATCCCCGGCCGCATCCTGGAGGAGGCCGAGCTCACCGCCGCATCTGCTCCGCACGGCCCCGCGGTGGCGGTGAGAGGCTTCCTCCCGCTGCGCGTCAGCGCGGTGGTCCGCCGGCCGATCGACCCGGTGGCTCAGCAGCGGTTCGAGGCTTCGCTGCGGCGGCGCGTCGACTGGTTCGGCGGCGTGGTGGGGTCGATCGAGTGTCTGGACGACCGTGCCGCGGCCGAAGGCGCCCTCCTCACCTCTGCAGCCAACGCCGATCTGGTCATCGTCGTGGGTCTGGCGACGGTGGATCCCTTGGAGGGCACCTGGCGCGGCCTGCTCGACATCGGAGCCGAGGTGATCCGCCGCGGCCTGCCGGTCCACCCAGGGAGCAGCTACTGGTTGGTCAGGCTCGGGGGCGTGCCCGTCATCGGCGTGGCCTCGTGCGGAATGGTCTCCCGGCGCAGCGCCCTCGATCTGCTGCTGATGCGCTGCTTTGCCGGGGAGCCTTTGGATCGCGAGTACCTCGCCAGCCTCGGGCATGGCGGCCTGCTGCAGCCGGAGGGGAGCTGGCGGATTCCCGCCTACGACCGTCAGGTGGAGACGGACGAGCGGTAGCGCTGCCAGTCGTCCGGCGTGTCGATGTCGACGGGGTGCTCAACCTCCGAACCGAGAACGAGGGGTGCGACCGCCTCCGGCCGGGAGCGGATCAGGCTCCGTGCCCCGACATCCCCGGAGAGGGCCATGACCTCACCCCACAGATCGCGGCGCAGCACCACCGGAGGCTGGAGGAGGCCGCCCACGCTGAGCGCCGCGGCCGGCCTGCGGGAGACCGCGTAAACCTCGAGCAGGCGATCGAGCAGCCCGGAGCTGACCCCGAGCTGATCGCCCATGATGACCATGGCGCACTCAGCGTCGGAACCGAGAGCGGCGAGCCCGACCCGCAGCGAGCTGCTCATCCCCGAGGCATGGTCGGGATTGACGAGGAGTCGCGCTCTTCCCCAACCAACCCGCTGGGTGATCAGCTCGTGATCGGCGCCAAGAATGACCACGACGTCATCGAGCTGCGCGCCGCAGGCCGCGGCCACGACGTGCTCCAGCAGTGGCCGGCCGCCGACGGAGAGGAGCTGCTTCGGCTGACCCATGCGCAGCGAGGAGCCGGCAGCGAGCACGATCCCGGTGCACGAATTGGCCATCACCTCTCCGCCGCGAGCTGGGATTCCGGCTGATTCACAGGCGGTCCCTCCTTCCCAGCGATCGTGAATCTACAACCTTCGTGAAGAAGCAACGCCTCGCTCCCACCGGGGTCACTCCGGGTGGTCGACGGATTCGAGCTCCGATGCCGGCCAAGGGGTGGGCGAGGGGCGAGAGCACCGCGGCTCTCATGCATGCGTTCTCGGCAGGAGGCTCGATGGGGTCGCGCGGGTGGACGAGGCACTCCGCTGGGGAGGACGAGGCACTCCGCTGGGGAGGAAGGATTCGAACCTTCGGATGGCGGATCCAAAGTCCGCTGCCTTACCACTTGGCTACTCCCCAGGGCAGCCTGATCGTAGCCAGCCGGCCCCGCTGATGGTGCGTTCGCCCGGCACCGAGACCGAACCCGGGCCGGGCTCAGACCTGAATGTGGACCCGGGGGATGTGCAGGCGCATACAGCCGGGCCGTCCGGCGGCAGGCCGGCGGCAGCCGCAGCTCCTCCGGACGGTGGTGATCCGGTCCGCGTGGGCCAGCCGGCTCGCCCGAGGCTTGGGGCCGGGCCGTCGCTGTGGGGCGCTCTGATCGGCCACTGGCCGGATGATACAGAGGCGGCCGCTCTCCGGACGCGGTTCGGTCTCCGGGCCCCCGGGGGGCGGGGCGCCGCCCCCCAAGGGCCGACGAGGCACCCCGTATACTCGGGCGCAGATGGCAGATGCACCGCGCGCGGTGATCCTCGCCGCCGGGCAGGGCACCCGGATGAAGAGCGCCCGGCCCAAGGCCCTCCATCCCCTCGCCGGCCGGCCAATGATCCTCCGCATCATCGACGCGGCGGCGACGGCGACCGGGGCGCTGCCGGTGGTCGTGCTGAGCCCCGGCCAGCCGGCCGTCCGCGAGGCGGTCCGGATGGTCGCCGAGGTGGTCGAGCAGGCCGAGCCGCGGGGCACCGGGGACGCCCTGCGCAGCCTCCCCCCCGGGCTGAGGGACGACGGGCCGGTGGTGGTCCTCTACGGCGACCTCCCCCTGCTCCGCGCCGAGACGATCCGCAGCCTGGTGCGCACGCAGGCGGCCACGGGCGCCGCCTGCGTGCTCCTCACCGTGGTTCCCGACCGTCCCGCCGGGCTGGGCCGGGTGATGCGCGGAGACAGCGGGCGCGTGGAGCGCATCGTCGAGGAGCGCGACCTGAGCAGCGGGGAGCCCGTCCCCGCGGAGTGCAACGCCGGTGTCTACGTGTTCTTGGGGAGGCGGCTGTGGCCGGCCCTGGACCGGCTCTCCGACGACAACGCCCAGGGTGAGCGTTACCTCACCGACGTGGTCGCCCTGCTCGCTCCCGAGGTGGAGGCGGTGCTCGCCACCGATCCCGAGGAGGGCATGGGCGTCAACGACCGCCACCAGCTCGCCGGCGCGGAGAGCGTGCTGCGGCGCCGGATCCTGGAGGCGCTGATGCTCGACGGGGTCACCGTCGAGGATCCCGGCACCACCTACGTCGACGCCCAGGTGCGGGTGGGCGCCGACACCGTGCTCCGGCCGATGACCGTGCTCCGGGGCGAGACCGTGATCGGCCGCGACTGCGAGATCGGGCCGATGGCCCAGATCCGTGACGCGCGCATCGGCGACCGGGTCCGGATCGGCGCCTCGGCCATCGACGACGCCGAGATCGGAGATGACGTGGAGATCGGACACTTCAACCGGGTGCGGCCGGGCAGCGTCCTGGAATCGGGGGTATCTTTGGGCACGCATGCCGAGGTCAAGAACAGCCGGGTGGGGGCGGGCGGTCGCATCAATCACTTCTCCTGCGTCCTCGACAGCGATCTGGGCGGCGACGTGAACGTGGGTGCCGGGACGGTCACCTGCAACTACGACGGCACCGAGAAGCACCGGACCGCGATCGGCGAGGGATCCTTCGTCGGCAGCAACAGCAGCCTGGTGGCCCCGCTCCGCATCGGCCGTGGCGCCTACGTGGCCGCTGGCAGCACCGTCACCCGTGACGTGCCCGACGGCGCCCTGGCGGTGGGCCGGGCGCGCCAGCGCAACGTGGAGGGCTGGCGCCACCGGGCCCGGCCCGAGAGCTCCCCGGAATGAGTGACGCGAACCCCTACGGGGAGCTGATGCTCCTCTCCGGCACCGGGAACCCGGAGCTGAGCGAGCGGATCGCCCGCGAGATCGACCTGCCCCTGGCCCCGATGGACATCACCCGCTTCGCCGACGGCGAGTTCGACGTCAAGATCCACGAGTCGGTCCGGGGTCACGACGTCTTCCTGATCCAGCCCACCTGCCCGCCGGTGAGCGACAACCTGGTCCAGCTGTTCATCACCCTGGACGCGCTGCGCCGCGCCTCCGCTGCCCGGATCACCGCCGTCATCCCCTACTACGGGTATCAGCGCAAGGAGAAGAAGTCGGCCCCCCGCGACCCCATCTCCGCCAAGCTGATGGCCAACATCATCGAGCTGGCCGGGGCCAGCCGGGTGGTCGCGGTGGACCTGCACGCCGAGGCCATCCAGGGGTTCTTCGACATCCCCGTCGACGCCCTCACCGCCACCAAGATCCTGGCCCGGAGGGTCCGGGAGCGCCACGGCAACAGCGTCGTGGTGGTCTCGCCGGACACCGGGGGAGCTCTGCGCGCCCGCACCCTGGGCCGGATCCTCGACGCCCCCATCGCCATCATCGACAAGCGCCGTCCGCGCGACGACGCCGTGGAGGTGGTCCATGTCGTGGGTGACGTGGCCGGCCTGCACGCGGTGATCGTCGACGATCTGATCTCCACCGGAGGCACCCTGGTGAGCGCCAGCGAAGCGCTGCGGAGCAAGGGGGCGGTCGGGGTCGACGCGATCGTCACCCACGGGCTGTTCACCCCGGGCGCCCTGGAGCGCCTCCATCAGGCCCCCATCGACGAGATCTGCATCACCGACACCATCCCGATCGGCGACGCTGCCCGCGCCGCCGATGACCACCCCAAGCTCCGGGTGCTCTCGGTGGCGCCGCTGATCGCCGAGGCGATCGTGCGTGTTCACGAGGGGAGGAGCGTCAGCGAGCTGTTCCGATGAGTAGCTCAGCCTCGACCCTGGCCCGGTCCCCGGTGGCCCGCCCGCGACGCGGGAGGCCGGCCCGCGGCCGCTCATCCTGGACGGGCGCCCGCCCGCCACGGCCGTGACCTGGCTCGCGCTGCTGCTCGCCGCCGGCCTGATCCTGGCCGGCTTCGCCGCCGCCGCCGAGACCGCTCTGACCTCGGTCTCGCGGCTTCGGATGCGGACCCTGGCCGAGGACGGCAACCATCGCGCCGCGCTCGTGGTGCGCCTCCACAACAACCCCAACGGCTACCTCTCGACGATCCTCTCGATCAACACCGTCGCGGTCATCGTGGCCTCGACGGCGACCACGCTGATCGCCGCCGGCCACACCCACGGGCTGGTCCAGGCGCTGATCACCGTCGCTCTGGCCGTCTTCGTCCTGGTCTTCTGCGAGATCGCTCCCAAGTCGCTGGCACTCCGCTTCAACGAGCGGCTGGCGCTCCGCCTGGCCGCTCCGGTGCAGTTCTTGACCCGGCTGCTCCGCCCCATCATCGGGGCGCTGACCCTGGTGTCCCGCCTCCTCCTCCGGCTCTTCACCCGCGGCCGCGCCCCCGCCGGTCCGTTCGTCACCGAGGACGAGCTCAAGCTCATCCTCGCCATGGGCGAGCGCGAGGGCGTGGTGGAGCAGGAGGAGCGCCAGATGATCGACGGCATCCTGGAGATGACCGACAAGGCGGTCCACGAGGTGATGGTGCCCCGGGTCGACGTCGTCGGCATCGAGGCCTCGCGGAGCCTGAGCGATCTGATCGCGCTCATCGTCGACCACGGGCACTCCCGGATCCCCGTCTACGAGGCCACCATGGACAACGTGGTGGGGGTGATCTACGCCAAGGACCTTCTCCGTCACGGCGTCCGCAGCGGCGATCCCCGGCCCCTGTCGGCGCTCGCCCGCGAGCCCTATTTCACCCCCGAGAGCAAGCACGTGGGCGAGCTGCTCCGGGAGATGCAGGAGCGCAAGGTGCACATCGCGGTGGTCGTCGACGAGCACGGCGGGACCGCCGGGATCGTCACCTTCGAGGACCTGATCGAGGAGATCGTCGGCCCCATCCGCGACGAGTACGACGTCGCCGAGCAGGAGGACGTCCAGTTCGTGAGCGACCGCGAGGTCGTGATCAGCGCGCGCTTCCCGGTCGACGACGTCGCCGAGCTGCTCCATCTCGACCTCGGTGAAACCGAGGCCGACTCGATCGGCGGCCTGGTCTACGAGCGCCTCGGGGAGATCCCCAAGGCGGGGGCGGAGCTGCCCCTGGGGACGGCCAAGTTGATCGTCGACTCGGTGCGCCGGCAGGCCATCCAGTCGGTCCGGATCGTCAGCCCCGAGCCCTTCCTGGTCGAGCGCGACGGGGCCAAGCGAGCCGCGCCCGCCGAGGCCGCCCCGGAGGCCGCCGATCAGCGGCTCTGACGGCGTCCGGACGCCCGCTCTCGCCCGGCCCCGGGCGGGCTGAGATGGCGGGCAGCTTCACCGACGAGGGGATCGTGCTCCGCAGGGTCAACTACGGGGAGGCCGATCGCATTCTGACCGTGCTCACCAGAGAGCACGGCAAGCTGGGGGTGATCGTGCGGGGCGTGCGCAAGCCGGGGAGCCGGATGGCGGCGCAGACCGACCTCTTCGAGCGCAGCCGGATGCAGCTCGCCGAGGGTCGGGGCGAGCTGCTGGTGCTGGCCCAGGCCCAGCGTTCGTCGGGCCCCCCCGCCGCCCTGGCTGGCGACGCGCGGCGAGCGGCCTGCGCCGCCGTGGTCGCCGAGCTGACCGACCGGGTGCTGGAGGGCGGCAACCCGGACGCCGCCGTCTTCCTCTTGGTCGCCGAGGCCCTCGACGAGCTCGGCGATCCGCGCCGTGATCCGCGCCGGGCACTGGTCTGGTTCGCCCGCCAGATGATCGACCGCCTCGGCTACGCGCCCGAGCTGCAGCGCTGCGTCTCCTGCTCCGGACGCCTGGTGGAGGAGGCCGCGGCCTTCAGCGCCGCCGGCGGCGGGCTGCTCTGCCCGGCGTGCCGGCCCGGTGATCCGGGCGCCATCGACTGTCCGGTGCGGGTCATCAAGGTGCTCCGCGTGGCGGCCGCCGGCGACGCCGCCACCTGGGCCCGGCTGCGCCTCGACGCCGACGCCCTGGCCACCCTGGAGGCGATCATCGAGAGCGAGCTGGAGCATCACCTCGACCGGCGGCTCCGCTCCTGGGAGGTTCTCCGGGCCCTCGAGAGGTGAGGCTGGATACACTTGCCGCCCATGCCCAGCTCGCCGCCGCCGACCCCGCCTCCGGCAGACCTGCTGGAGCGGCTGGTCTCACTGGGCAAGCAGCGCGGCTTCTTCTACCCGTCGAGCGAGATCTACGGGGGCATCAACGCCCTCTACGACTACGGCCCCCTGGGCACCCGCCTGCGCCGCAACATCCGCAATCGCTGGTGGCGCTCGATGGTCGAGCTGCGCGATGACATCGAGGGCATCGAGACCTCGGTGATCATGAACCCCCAGGTCTGGGTGGCCAGCGGCCACGTGGCCGGCTTCAGCGACCCGCTGGTGGACTGCACCGGCAGCTGCCGGCGGCGATGGCGCGCCGACCACCTGGGGGCGGAGCGGGTGGCCCGCGGCAAGGACGCGGATGCGCCCGGCTGCCCCGAGTGCGGGGGCACGCTGACTCCGCCCCGGCAATTCAACCTCATGTTCCGCACCTTCCTCGGCCCGGTCGAGGACAGCTCCGCCCAGGTCTACCTGCGGCCCGAGACCGCCCAGGGGATGTTCGTCGACTTCAAGTCGGTGCTGACCAGCAGCCGCCAGCGAATCCCCTTCGGCATCGCCCAGAACGGCAAGTCGTTCCGCAACGAGATCTCCCCCGGCAACTCGATCTTCCGGACCCGGGAGTTCGAGCAGATGGAGATGGAGTTCTTCTGCGAGCCGGGCAGCGACGACCAGTGGTTCGAGCACTGGCGCGCCGAGCGCTTCCGCTGGTACGTCGAGGAGCTGGGAGTGCGGCGCTCGCGCCTGCGCCTGCGCGACCACGACGCGGCGGAGCTGGCCCACTACGCCAAGGCCGCCACCGACGTCGAGTACCTCTACCCCTTCGGCTGGGGGGAGCTGGAGGGGATCGCCAACCGCACCGACTTCGACCTCATGGCGCATCAGAAGGCAAGCGGCGTCGACCTCAGCTACCTCGACCCGGTGACGGGCAGGAGCTTCATCCCCTACGTCATCGAGCCGGCGGCCGGCGTCGACCGGATCATGCTGACCCTGCTCATCGACGCCCACGACGAGGAAAGCGTGCGCGGCGAGACGCGCACCGTGCTGCGCTTCCACCCCGACGTCGCCCCGGTTCAGGTGGCGGTGCTGCCGCTCTCCAAGAAGGAGGAGCTGACCGTGCCCGCGCGCCGGCTCGAGCACCGGCTGCGACCCCACTTCGCCACCGACTACGACGAGACCCAGTCGATCGGCCGCCGCTACCGGCGCCAGGACGAGATCGGGACGCCGCTGGCGGTGACCTTCGACTTCGACAGCCTCCAGGACGAGGCGGTCACCATCCGCGAGCGGGATACGATGACCCAGGTGCGGGTTCCCGTCGAGGGTCTCGAGGCCGCTCTGCGCGACCAGCTGGTCGCCTTCCGGCAGCGGACTGCCGAGCGCGCCGGCGCCGCGGGCTGAGCCGTCATGGACCAGACGCGCTCCGACTTCCTGGCCGCCGCCGCGGCCGCGCGGGAGGCGGTCGCCTTCGCCGGGGTCACGCTGCGCTGGGAAGAGCCGAGCGCCCTCGCCGAGATGACCGTCGGCGCTCTGGTCGCCCACCTGGCCAGGGCGGTGACCGCCGCCGATCGCTGCCTGATCGCGCCCGAGCCCACCGGGAAGGAGCCGATGTCGGCGGCCGAGTACTTCGCCCCGGTCACCTCCGACCTCGCCTCCCGGATCAACGTCCGGGTCCGGGCGACCTCCGCCGAGGAGGCGCTGGTTGGCCACCGGGCGGTGCTCGGCCAGATGGACCGCGCGCTGGAGCGCCTCCGCACCCGGCTGGAGACAGAGCCGGGAGGCCGGCTGGTCGAGGTCAGGGACGGCGAGGTGCTGCGCCTCGACGACTACCTGAGGACCCGGATCATCGAGATCGCCGTGCACACCGACGACCTCTGCGTCAGCGTGGGCCGGGTGACGCCGGCGATGCCGGGGATCCGCGAGGCGATCGAGGCCCTCGTCGACGTCGCCGTCCACCGCCACGGCGAGCTGGCCGTGCTCCGGGCCCTGGCCCGCCGCGAGCGCGACCCCGATCAGGCCCTCCGGGTCATCTGAGCTGGGTCAGCTGGTCGAGGTCGCCGGCGACGGGCTCGGGCTGGCGCCGTTCCACTGCCCCCAGGGCCCGCCGCGGAACGAGCCACCGCCCCACCCCCCGAAGGGACCGAACGGCCAGCCCGGATAGGTGCCGTTGACCCAGTCGCTGACCCGCGACTGCACGTCGGCGGTGAGAGCGCTCGCCTGGGCGGAGGAGAGCTTGCCGCTGCTCTCCAGGCTGCTGATCTGGCTGTCGACCACGGTGGTCACCGCGCTGACGACGCTGTCGATGCTCACGTTGTGGGCGGAGGCGACGTCGGCGATGCTCTGACCGGAGGCCAGGTCGGACTGCAGCGTGGAGGCGGTGACGCCGTTGCCGATCGCCGTGGCCGCCGCCTGGAGCGCCGCCGGCTCCCCGGATCCGCCGGCGAACGCGGACGGGCTGCCCGAGGGCGGGGTGGCGGGCCTGGTCTGGTTGACGAAGCTGGTGACCATCTGGGTCAGGTTCGACTCCATCTGGGTTGCCTGGCTCGAGGTGATCTTGCCGCTCGACTCGAGGCTGTTGATCGCGGTGGTCTCGTCGCCCACCAGGGCGGTGATCACGGCCTGGGCGGAGCTGCCGTTGGCCGCCGCCACCTGGGCCACCGTCTGCCCGGACCGGAGGTCGCTCTGCAGGGTCTGCTCACTGATCCCGATGGCGGTGGCCGCGTCCTGGACAAGGTTGACCCCGGCGAAGGCGCCGCCGAAGCCGCCCCGGAAGTGCGCCCCCGGGGAGGGGCTGGTCGTGGCGGTGGAGCTGCTCGCCGCCGAGGCGGTCGTCAGCGGTCCCGACCGCGTGATCAGGAAACCGCCCACCGCGCTGCCCAGCACCAGGGCGCAGAGGGCGACGGCGACGGCCGCGCTCCGGCGCAGCCCGAGGGGGCGGCCGTGCGGGGAGGGGGTGTCGTCGAGGGTCGCGGACCACGGGTCGTCGCCAGCGTCGGCCCCGGCGTCGTCGAGCGGACCGGACCAGGGGTCCTCGTACCACTCGAACGCCTCGGGGGACGGAGAAGCGTCCGGGACGGGAGGGTCCTCACTCATCGCGATCTCCCAGACTGCGGGCAGGACGTCACGGGCGTGGCCCGGATCTCACCGCGGCGCACACCCGGGGGAGAGTATGGGCTCGCTCCGCCTTTCAACTCCGTGACGAGCCGGTCCGTGACAAGCCGGTTCCGCCGCTCAGGCCCCCATCCAGCGCCCGCCCACGGGGAGGTGGCAGGCGCCGCCCCCCTGCTTCTCGAAGTACTGCTGGTGGTACTCCTCGGCCTCCCAGAACTGGGGGGCGTCGGTGATCTCGGTGACGATCGGGTGGTGCGACCGGTTCTGGGCGGTGAGCTCCCGGATGATGCGCTCGGCCACCTCTCGCTGACCCCGGTCGCGGACGAAGATGGCAGAGCGGTACTGGTCACCGACGTCCGGTCCCTGGCGGTTGAGCTGGGTGGGATCGTGGATGTCGACGAGGAAGGCGGTGACCAGCTGCTCGTAGCTGACCCGGGCCGGGTCGTACACGACCTCCACGGTCTCGGCGTGGCCGGTGGTGTGGGAGCAGACCTGGCGATACGTGGGGCGCTCGGTGTGGCCCCCGGCGTAGCCGACGCGGGTCGCGACCACCCCGGGCAGTCGCCGGAAGGCGTCCTCCACGCCCCAGAAGCAGCCGCCGGCGAAGGCCGCGGTCTCCTGGTTGCCGGCCGCCGCTGTCGCCGCCTCCGGGACCAATGGGGTTATCAGGTCAGGGCTGGGGGATGTGATGTCCATGACCCCATTGTCCTACGTGGTACGCGCCCGCGGCATCGGGTCCGGGCCACTGGCGGTCGCCCCCCACGCCGGTGATACCCTCGGTCCGCCCTGCCTCCCGCGAGCCTCATGAGGGACCGAACATGCCCGTGACCGCCAAGCCCCGAGCCACCCGCCGGGCCACCAAAGCCACCCGTCGGGCGACCAAATGGGTGTACCTGTTCGAAGAGGGCAATGCCCAGATGCGCGACCTGCTCGGCGGCAAGGGTGCCGGAGTCGCCGAGATGACCCGTGCCGGGCTGCCCGTGCCGCCCGGCTTCACCATCACCACCCAGGCCTGCAACGCCTTCTACGCGGCCAAGGAGAAGTTCCCGGAGGGGATGTGGGACCAGGTGCTGGTGGCCCTCAAGAAGCTGGAGCGCCAGACCGGCAAGGGGTTCGGCGATGCCAAGAACCCGCTCCTGGTATCGGTGCGCAGCGGCGCCAAGTTCTCCATGCCCGGGATGATGGACACGGTCCTCAACCTCGGTCTCAACGAGACCACCCTGCAGGGCCTGGCCAAGCTCACCGGTGACCAGCGCTTCGCCCTCGACTCGTACCGCCGCTTCATCCAGCTGTTCAGCAAGATCGTGCTCGGCGTCAACGGGGAGCTCTTCGAGCACGCCCTGGACACCGCCAAGAAGAGGCACGGCGCATCGAGCGACGCCGAGCTGAGCCCGGCCGCGCTCCGCGAGCTGATCGCGTCCTACCGGGACATCGTCCGCAGGGAGAGCCACGGCCAGGAGTTCCCCGAGGCGCCGCTGGAGCAGCTGCGCGCCGCCATTGGCGCCGTGTTCGATTCGTGGAACGGCAAGCGCGCCGTCGACTACCGCAACTTCAACAAGATCCCCCACGACCTCGGCACCGCGGTCAACGTGCAGGCCATGGTCTTCGGCAACATGGGCGAGGACTCGGGCACCGGCGTCGCCTTCACCCGCGACCCGGCCACCGGCGAGAAGGTCCTCTACGGCGAGTACCTCACCAACGCCCAGGGCGAGGACGTGGTGGCCGGCATCCGCACCCCCAAGCCGATCGCCGCCATGGCCAAGGAGCTGCCCGCCGTCTACCGCCAGTTCGCGGCCATCGCCAAGAAGCTGGAGAAGCACTACCGCGACGTCCAGGACATGGAGTTCACCATCGAGCGCGGCAAGCTCTACATGCTCCAGACCCGCACCGGCAAGCGCACCGCCGAGGCCGCGGTGAAGATCGCGGTGGACATGGTCAACGAGCGGCTCATCAACCGCGAGGAGGCGGTGCAGCGGGTGGAGACGACTCAGGTCGACCAGCTGCTGCACACCCGGATCGACCCCAGCGCCAAGGTCGAGGTGCTGGCCACCGGACTGGCCGCGTCCCCCGGCGCCGCCTTCGGCAAGGCGGTCTTCGACGCCGACCGCGCCGAGGAGATGGCCAAGGCCGGCGAGAAGGTCATCATGGTCCGGATCGAGACCACCCCCGATGACGTCCACGGCATGATCGCCGCCCAGGGCGTGCTCACCGCGCGGGGCGGCCGCACCTCCCACGCCGCGGTGGTCGCCCGGGGCATGGGCAAGCCCTGCGTCGCCGGGGTGGAGGCCATCACCGTCGACCTGCAGAAGCGCTGCTTCACGGTGGGCGGCAAGATCGTGCGCGAGGGCGACGAGTTCACCATCGACGGCTCCACCGGTCGGGTCATCGCCGGCAAGGTGCCGACCATCCAGCCCGAGCTGAGCGGCGACCTCGAGCAGGTGCTGCGCTGGGCCGACGAGTTCCGCCGGCTCCAGGTGTGGGCCAACGGCGACTACCCCCGCGACGCCGAGCTGGCCCGCCGCTTCGGTGCCCAGGGGATCGGCCTCTGCCGCACCGAGCACATGTTCATGGAGCAGCAGCGCCTGCCCCACGTCCAGGCGATGATCCTCTCCACCACCACCGAGGAGCGCCGCCGGCACCTCGCCGAGCTGCTCCCCTTCCAGCGCAGCGACTTCTACGGGATCCTCAAGTCGATGGCCGGGCTGCCGGTGGTCATCCGCACCATCGACCCGCCGCTCCACGAGTTCCTGCCCAACTTCGAGGACCTGCTCGTCGAGGTGACCCGGGCCGAGGCCAAGGGCGAGCCCAAGGAGAGCTACGCGGACAAGGTCAAGATGCTCGCCGCGGTGCGCGCGCTGCGCGAGCAGAACCCGATGCTGGGCCTGCGCGGCTGCCGTCTCGGTCTGCTCTTCCCCGAGATCATCGAGATGCAGGTGCGGGCGATCATCGAGGCGGCGGTGCAGCTGACCCGGGAGGGGGTCGAGGTGCATCCCGAGATCATGATCCCGCTGGTCGGCACCCTCGAGGAGCTGCGCCGCTCCAAGGAGTACGTGGTCAAGACGGCCGACGCGGTCTTCGCCGAGGCCAAGCTCAAGATCCACTACAAGGTCGGCACCATGATCGAGCTGCCCCGGGCGGCGCTCACCGCCGGGGAGATCGCCGAGGAGGCCGAGTTCTTCTCCTTCGGGACCAACGACCTCACCCAGACCACCTTCGGCTTCTCCCGGGACGACGCCGAGGCGACCATCATCGTGCCCTACGTCGAGCGGAAGATCCTGCCCCGCAACCCCTTCGAGACCCTGGATCGGGGTGGGGTCGGCCGGCTCATGAACATCGCGGTCATCGAGGGCCGGCAGACCCGTCCCGGTCTCGTCGTGGGGATCTGCGGCGAGCACGGCGGCGACCCGGACTCGATCGCGATCTGCGAGAAGCTCAACCTCAACTACGTCTCCTGCTCGCCCTACCGGGTGCCGGTGGCGCGACTGGCGGCGGCCCAGGCCCGGCTGGCGGCTCGGGAAGCCGATCGCTGAGAACGGGTGACGGTGGCCCGGGGGCGCGGAGCGCCCCCGGGCTCCCCCCGGGGCGGCGGCCAACCCCGGCCCGCCGCGCTATCCTCGGTTCGGCATGACCGAGCGCGTCCGGATCCACAAGATTGGCACCCGCGACGGCCGCCCCACCAACCTGGATGACGGTCACGTCGTCGAGGGCGACGAGCTGGCCGAGCCCACCCCGGGACAGCCGTATGCGATTCGCCGCTCGGTGGTCGAGCACAAGGACGCGCCCGAGGTGTTCGCCACCTCGCCGGTGCGCGCCGTGATCACCGAGAGGAACGGCTCGATCGTGGTGCTCACCGACAACTCGCGGTACCGGGTCGAGGTCGTCGGCCGCTGATACGGTGTGAGCACTGACGCCGTCGCCGAGATCAAGGCGCGACTGGACATCCTCGACGTGGTCGGGGCCCACGTCTCGCTGCACCGCTCGGGCACCCAGCACACCGGCCTCTGCCCGTTCCACGCGGAGAAGACGCCGAGCTTCTCGGTCAGCCAGGCGAAGCAGGCCTGGTACTGCCACGGCTGCCACGACGGGGGCGACATCTTCACCTTCGTCGAGAAGATCGAGGGGGTCGACTTCCAGCGCGCCCTGGAGATCCTCGCCGAGCGCGCCGGGGTGGAGCTGGAGCGGAGCCCCCACGCCGCCGCCCGAGGGGCCGGCAAGCGCCGCTCCCTGGAGCTCAACGACCGGGCCGCCCGGTACTACGAGTACGTGCTCTGGAAGCTGCCGGGCGGCGCGCCCGGCCGGCGGCTGCTGGCGGAGCGCGGCGTCGACGAGGCCCTGGCACGGCGCTTCCGGGTCGGCTTCGCCCCCGCGGGGGGGGCCGCCGGCAACGCCCTGGAGCGCTATCTGGTGGGCAAGGGTGGGGCCGCGCTCGCGGAGCTGGCGGATGCCGGGCTGGCGAGCCGCGGCCGCGACCTCTTCCGCAACCGTCTGGTGTTCCCCATCACCGACGAGCGCGGCCAGGTGCTCGGCTTCGGGGGCCGGGCGCTCGGCGACACCATGCCCAAGTACCTCAACACCCCCGAGACCGGCGTGTACCACAAGTCGACCGCCCTCTTCGGCCTGGACCAGGCCCGCCTGGCGCTGCGCGAGCGCCGGGTGGCCGTCGTGGTCGAGGGGTACTTCGACGTGCTCGCCGCCCACCGGGCCGGCGTGGACGGCGTGGTCGCCTCCAGCGGCACCGCGCTGACCAGGGAGCAGGTGCGGATCCTCGCCCGGCACGCGGACCAGGTCGTGCTCTGCTTCGACGGTGACGAGGCCGGCCGGCGGGCGGCCGCGCGCGCCACCGATCTCTGCGCCGCCGAGGGGCTGGGGGCACGGATCGCGGTGATACCCGCCGGAGCCAAGGATCCCGACGACATGGTCCGCTCCGATCCCGCGTCCTTCGCGGCCCTCATCGCCGGAGCGGCTCCCGAGTGGCAGGTCCTGGTGGACTGGGCGATCGGCGGTGCCGGGGCCGACGTCGACGAGCGCCGGGCCGCCGCCGAGCGGGTGGTCGCCGTTCTGGTCCGGATCCCCGAGGCGACCACCCGCGACCTCTACATCCAGGAGGCGGCGCGCCGGCTCGAGCTGGCGGCCCCGGCACTGGCGGCCGACGTGGCCCGGTCCCGCTCCACGGGGACCCGGACCTCGGTGCGGCTCAGCGTCTCACCGCCACCCTCGCCGGCGCCGCCGCCCGAAGCCGAGGGCGCGAGTTTGGAGGCGGAGGATCCGGGGCATCCTCCGCCGTCGTGGGAGGAGTTCCTTGCCACCTATGCCGTGCAGCGGCCGGCGCTGGCCCGGGCGATGGTCGACGACCTGGGTCTGGACCTCGATGAGCTGGCGAGCTCCGCGGTCCGCCACATCATCGAGGCGGCCCTGGGGGCCCCCGAGGGCGCCGCTCTCCCGCTCCACGCCCTCGGCTCGGGCGATCGCCGGCTCGCCGCGCGCCTCTCGATGCGTGAGGCGCCGGAGCTCGGAGCCGAGCCCGACCCGGTGGCGCTGGAGCGGGCCATGGCCGACTGTGTGGAGCTGGTCCGGCGGGCCGCCCGTCGCGGCCGGGCCCAGAAGGAGATCCGCGAGCTGCTCGCGGTTCCGGACCCCGAGAGGGACGAGAATGTTGCCGCCCGGCTCCGCCAGCTGCTTGCCGAGGAACGGACCCCACCCGGCTGAGACCTCCGGAGGGCGCGCGAGCGTCCCGAGCGGTGATACTGCCGGAGCACCGGGCCGTCGCTACTCTGAGCAGTGCGGGGGCCACCTCCCGTCGGGGACGGGGGCACAGCGCCGAGACCGGGGCGCAACGGAGAACTGATGGCGACCAAGACGAAGGCGGCCAAGAAGGCGGCGGCCGCGAAGAGCCGGAAGGGGACCGCGTCGACGCGGTCGACCACGCGGGCCGCGGCCGCCAAGCCCAAGCCGGCCACCGCCAAGGGGACGGCGCCGGCGCGCCGCCCGACCACGGCGAAGGCACCGGCCACCCGGCCTCGAAGCTCCGCCTCGCCGCCATCGCGGGCCTCGTCGACACGGACCGCCCCTCACGGCCCCGCCACGACCCGGGCCGGGGCATCCCGGCCATCCGCCTCGCGGGCGTCCACGTCGCGCTCGACCGCGTCCAAGCCGGTGAAGAGCGGCGGGGCCCGCGCCCATCCGCCCGCGGCCCGGACCGCGGCCAAGCCCGCCCCCGCCGGGTCGGCGCGCTCCCGCACGACGACCGCCCGCGGCACCGGACGGGTGGTGGCCCCGCGCCCGGCGGCCTCGCCCGCCACGCGGGGTAAGGCCGGCACCCCGACCTCCAAAGTGGTGGCCACCCGCTCGCCGCGCCAGAACGCCGCCAAGGGGAGCACGCGGACCTCCACCTCGCGAGCCTCCACGCCGCGTCCGTCGACGTCCCGGACAACCGCGACCCGCGCAACCCCGTCCCGAGCCACCGGCGGCCGCGCCTCCACGACCCGGGCGACCACGTCCCGGACGAGCACGCCCCGCGCCACCGGCAGCCGGCCTGCGGCGTCGCGCACCGCAACGCCACGGGTCACGACGCCGCGGACGTCCACCTCCCGAACGTCCCCGCCGCCGGCCTCGGGGCGGCGCGCCACCCCGCGCGCCTCGACCACCGCCCCCAAGCCGGCGCCCCCCCGCGCCCTGACCGGCAGGGCCGCCCCGCTTCCCGCGGGCGTGGCTGCGCCGGGCGCGTCTCCCACCGCCCCAAAAAGGGCACAATCAGGGATGTCGCCCAGCGCTGAGCGTCTCGTGGCGCCTGCCGCCGGCCGCGCCGCGGTCGGAGCAGGGGCCCGGGTGCCAGCCGCCGCCGCTGCGGGGGGCGACGAGCATCCACCTCCAAGCTCTGGCGCGTCGGCCCCCACGGGTCGGACCGGCGCCGCGATGACCTCGGCCCCGAGAGCCATCCCCGACCTCGCGGCGACACCGTCCGAACATCAGCCCTCCGCAACGCCATCGGTGAACAAGACCTCTGCTGTGACAACCACCGCCCGACCCTCCGACGATTCGGCTGACCCGGTTCCGGTAGCGTCGGTCGTGCTGCCGCCCGTGAGCGCCCCGCGCGGCGGCGGCGCCTCCGCGGCCGCCAGTGTCCTCGCGCCCGACCCCCTGGTGGTGGCCGCGGAGCTGCTGATCGTCCGCGGCAAGGAGGCCGGCTACCTCACCCCCGACGACGTGCTGGCCGGCTTCCCCGAGATCGACGTCGAGCCCGACCACCTGGAGCGGATCTTCCACTCCTTCCGCGAGATGGGGATCGAGGTCACCGACGGAGACAAGGACTTCGAGGTCGTGGAGGACGACGAGGAGCTGGTGGCCACTGCCGAGGCCATCGACTCGGTGTCGCTCGACGATCCGGTGCGCATGTACCTCAAGGAGATCGGCCGGGTCGCACTCCTGCGCGCCGAGCAGGAGGTGGAGTACGCCAAGCTCATCGAGCAGGGCGACGAGGACGCCAAGAACGCCCTCACCGAGGCCAACCTCCGTCTTGTGGTCAGCATTGCCAAAAAGTACATCGGTCGCGGCATGTCCTTCCTGGATCTGATCCAGGAGGGCAACATGGGTCTGATCCGGGCGGTGGAGAAGTTCGACTACCACAAGGGCTTCAAGTTCTCCACCTACGCCACCTGGTGGATCCGGCAGGCGATCACCCGGGCCATCGCCGACCAGGCCCGCACCATCCGGATCCCGGTGCACATGGTGGAGACGATCAACAAGCTGGTCCGGGTCTCCCGCCGGCTGCTCCAGGAGCTGGGCCGCGAACCGACCGATGAGGAGATCGCCGAGGAGATGGGCATCACCCCGGAGAAGGTCCGCGAGATCACCAAGGTCTCCCAGGACCCGGTCTCCCTGGAGACGCCCATCGGTGAGGAGGAGGACTCCCATCTCGGCGACTTCGTCGAGGACAAGGAGGCGACGGCACCCAGCGATGCGGCCTCGCTGACCATGCTGCGCACCGAGGTCGAGGACATCCTGGACACGCTGACCCCGCGCGAGCGCCGGGTGCTCCAGCTGCGCTTCGGTCTCATCGACGGTCACCAGCGAACCCTCGAGGAGGTGGGCAAGCGCTTCGGCGTGACCCGCGAGCGCATCCGCCAGATCGAGGCCAAGGCGCTGCGCAAGCTCCGCCACCCCTCGCGCAGCAAGAAGCTCAAGGACTACCTGGAGTAGCCGCGGGGTCGGGGCACCGGCACCGTCGATGCCTGCCCGGGCTCCCGGCGCGGCCCGCTCCGGGTGCGGCCCGTCGAGCCGGGAGCACACTGCGACCCTATAATCCCGATTCGATCCGTTCCGGGTTAGCTCAGCGGTAGAGCAGGCGGCTGTTAACCGCAAGGTCACTGGTTCGAATCCAGTACCCGGAGCCACCGCGACCAACGTCTCACCAGGATCGAGGAGAACGCCCATGGCTGAGGCCGATCAGGCGGGGGCCGGGCCGGCCGCCTCCGCCCCCTTCGATCATGGGGCGGAGCAGGCGAGCGTGGCCACCGCCCAGGCTCCGTCCACCCTCCCGGAGGCGGTGCCGGCGGATCCCTCGCGTGCCGCGGCCGGATCGGCGGCCGGCGCCGCGATCGCGCTCGAGGGCGAGCCGGCGGCCTCGATTCGCGGCGTGCCCGCCTGGAGCTTCGCGGACGCGGCGACCGGACCCCCTCCGCCACCACCTCCGGCGAGCGCCACGCCGGAGGTGCCACCGGTGGCCTTCCCGCCTCCCCCACCCCCTCCGCCGGCGCTCTCGCCGGCGCGGACGGGACGGTTGGCGGCTGTCCAGCTGCTCACCGTGCCCTCCCTGGGGCCACCCGGGGAGCAGCGTCATCCCGCCGCCACGGTCGCCTTCTCCGTGCTCACCCTCGGCGCGTACACCATCGGCTGGCACGCCCGTGTCAATCGCGAGATGTCCGACTTCGACGCGCGCCTCGAGGTGCGGCCCGGGCTGTCGGCGCTCGGGGTGGCCCCCGCCTGGGCGGCGGGCCTCCTGTGCACCCTGGCCGGCGTCGCCCTGGTCCTGGCCCATGTCCTGCGCCTCGGCTGGAGGCTTCCCCCCTTCGCCGCCGGCCCGTCGGCGCTGGGGGTGACCATCCCCTGGGCCTATCTGATGCTGTTCGGGCTGATCGCCATCCCCTACCTGGTGCTGCTGCTGCCCACCTCGGCCGTCGCCCTGGTCATGACGCTGGAGCGGACCCGGCTGGTCCAGGAGCGGGTCGGCTTGCGGCCCGACCGCCAGCTCCGCCCGGTCCGGCGCGCCAGCCTCCTCCTCCTCCCGGTCGTCGGGGGTCTCTGGCATGTGGCGGCGGTCCAATCCTGTCTCAATCGGGTATGGCAGGCGACCCCGCCGCCGCCGCCGCCCGGACCGCGTCGGCGGTGAGCCGCCCCTCGTGGCCATCTCCATCGCGTGCGTCTCGGGCAAGGGAGGGGTGGGAAAGACGACCACCTGCGCCGCCCTGGCGGGCGCCTTCAGCGAGCTGGGCCACCGGGTGCTCGCCATCGACGTCGACCCCCAGTCGAACCTGACCTCCGGCCTCGGCTTCAACCCGTACCAGCTGGAGCGGACGATCGCGGACCTCCTGGTGAATCCGGGGATGACCCCGGAGGCGGTGACCTACGCCACCGAGTGGGAGCGCATCTGGCTGATCCCGGCGAGCCCCGACCTCAGCGCCGTGGAGGCGGAGATGGCCACCAGCGTGGGCCGGGAGCTGCGGCTCCGCGATGCCCTGGCGCGGGGTGCCGGCATCGGCCGCTATGACGTGGTCCTCTTCGACACCCCGCCCAACTTCGGGTTCCACACCGTCAGCGCCCTCGGGGCCACCTCCTGGATCCTGGTGCCGCTGCAGATGTCCGGCTATGCCATGAAGGGACTCAAGGAGGTGCTGCGCACCTATCACGCGGCCCGCGAGCAGCTCAACCCGGAGCTGCGGATGCTCGGGCTGCTGCCCACCTTCGTCAACCCGCGCACCCGGTTCAGCCAGCAGATGCTGGAGGGGCTCCGGGAGATCCCAGGCCTGCATGTCTTCGATACCGTGATCAAGGTGACCGTGAAGCTGCAGGAGACGGCCATGGCCGGGGCGCCGATCACCGCCTACGCGCGGAACTCGGACGTCGCCCACGCCTACCGCAGCCTCGCTCAGGAGATCATCGGGCGTGTCGGCCCCGCGCCGCCACCGCTCCGATACTGAGGTGCGCGGTGACCGGTGAGGCCGAGCCGGTGGAGGCCGGCGTGAGCGACGATCCCGTTCCGGGGAGCGAATCGGTGGCGCCCGTCCCCGCCGGCGAGCGCGACGAGGCCCCTGGTCAGAAGCGGGACGTGCCGGCGGCGAGCGCGCGGCCGGAGGTGGCCGAGCAGCCGGACGCATCGGAGCAGCCCGAGGAAGCCACCGACGCGGAGCAACCCGAGGAGTCTCCGGCGGAGCCTGAGGAACCGGAGAAGCCTGAGGAACCGGAGAAGCCTGAGGAACCGGAGAGGCCCGAGGAACCGGCAGGGCCCGAGGAACCGGCAGGGCCCGAGGAACCGGCAGAGCCCGAGGAACCGGCAGAGCCCGGGGAACCGGAGGCAGCCGAGGAACCTGAGGAACCGGAGGAGCCCGGGGAGCCGGAAGAGGCCAAGGCGCCGGCGCGGCGGGAGGAGCCGGAGGAACCCGAGAAGCCCGCGCGGCCGGATCAGGCCGAGGAGCCGGGGACCGGCCACGAGCCAGCGCCCGCTGCCGTCCTGACGACGCCGGCGGTGCCCGGCCCCCCTGTCCGGAGCTCGTCGATGGACTCGACCACCCTTCCCGAGCGCTCCCAGCACGCTGCCGATCCCCGCCTCTACCGGCCGCGCCGGAGCGCCGCCCGCCTTCCCGCGCTGGTGGCGCCCGTTGACATCCCCGAGGACGCCGAGGGGCGGATCGAGTTCATCGTGGTCCGTGCCGGTGTCGATCGCGACCATCCCGCGCCCCGCGAGGCGCCGCCCCCGGCTGCGGCCTCGGGCCGGATCCGCGACCTCCTCGCCCTGGGCTCGGGCTGGGCGGCGGTGGGCGGCCTCGCCGCTGTGTTGATCGTCGTCTTCGTCGTCGTCGAGCTGCTCTTCCGGTGAGGCCTCGGCGCCTCCTGGGCGACGTCGCCGCCGCCGCGGCCGCGGGCTGGCTGGGGGTGTGCGCCCTCGTCTACTGGCGAACCTTCGGCCCCTTCCCGGCGACGGCCCGCGACCTTCGCCGCCTGACGCCCGCGGATTTCGCGCTCTCCTATGAGGAATGGGAGGTCCGGACCGCCGACGGGCTGCACATCCTCACCTGGTTCATCCCCGGCAGGAGGAGCGCCGTGGTGGTGGTCAGCGGAGGCTATCGGGGTCACATCAGCGACGTCATGGGCATCGTCTCCGCCCTGAGCCGGGCGGGGTTCCCCGTGGTCGCCTACGGCTGGCGCGGGACGCCGGGCAGCGACCGTGCAGCGCACACGCTGGGAGCCCTCGAGCGCCGGGACCTGATGGCGGTTCTCGATGCCGCCGAGGATCGTCTGGGTGCGCTGCCGATCGGGCTCCTCGGGTACTCGATGGGTGGGGCCGTCTCGATCAGCGTCGCCGCCGAGGACCCGCGGGTGCGGGCGGTCTGCACCGACAGCGCCTTCGCCGACCCGGTCGATCTGCTCATGGAGCGGGCTCGCCGCCGGCTGCTCGTGCCGTCGGCGGTGATGGTCCCGGTGATGGGAGCGATGGCCGGCCGGACCGGGGCTCGCTTCCACGAGTTCAGCCCGGTGGCGGAGGTGGGCCGGATCGCACCCCGGCCTCTGCTCCTCATCCACGGCGACGCCGACGCCTCCGTGCCCGTGGAGCACGCCCGGCGGCTTCACGCGGCCGCCGGGGAGCCCAAGGAGCTCTGGATGGTCCCCGGCGTCCCCCACGTGGGTGCGTACTTCGCCGACCGGGCCAGGTACATCGAGCGGGTGGCCGGGTTCTTCGACCGCTCGCTTCTAACCTAGTTGCATACAAATACACCATTAAGTTACACTTCCGGCCCGTGGACACCGACCGCGGCACCCAGGCGCTGCTCCGCCACCTCGACGCCGGCCTGGGGAGCCGGCCCGAGGACGAGCTGATCGCCCAGGTCCTGGGCGGAGCCGAGCCGCCGGCCGCCCTCCTCGCCACCGCCGGCCGGCTGGCGCGCCTGCCCTTCTGGGAGCGCCGTGCGCTCGGCGCGAGCGGGCTGGTGCGCGACCATCGCATCCCGCCCCGGGAGGCGATCCGGCTGGCCGCCCTCTGGGAGCTGGCCGAGCGCTGGTACCCGGACGAGCGTCCGGCGGTGACCACGCCCGGCGCGGCCCTGCACCTGCTGCAGGGGCTGCGCAACCTCGGACGGGAGGAGGTGTGGGCCCTCCTTCTCGACGCACGCCACCGGCTCATCGCCGTCGAGCCGGTGGTTGCCGGCTCGCTCAACAGCGCCCGCCTGCTCCCCCGTGACGTGCTGGCACCGGCACTTCGAGCCGGGGCGGCGGCGCTGATCGTGGCCCACAACCACCCCAGCGGCGAGGTCACCCCGAGCCGGGCCGACCGGCTGGTGACCGCCGCCCTCCGGGATGCGGCCCGGCTGCTGGGCCTCCCGCTTCTCGATCACCTCATCCTCACCTCGCGTTCCCACTTCTCGTTCCGCGAGGTCGAGGGCTGGGAGACGGAGGGGAGCACGGCGGCAGCCTGAGCGCCCCGGCCCTCGGGCGCGGTGGGCTGACCGCTCGCCCGGCTATGCTGCGGCGGGGATTTCCGAGGGGTTTCCGGGCACGGAGGGTAAGGTGCGGCTCATGGGAGCGACGCTGGCGAAGCGCCGGCGCAGCGGGGGTCCGCGGTGAGCCTCGATCCGCGGGAGCTGCGGGTCGGCCCCACCTACGAGGCGGCCCGCGGGGAGGCCCGGGCCGCCGCCGTCGAGCGGCGGCGGCGCCGGCGCGTCGACCTGGGCGATCTGATCAGCGTGGTCTTCGAGAGCCGCGAGACGCTGCGGGCCGCTGCCGAGGAGGCACTCCGTGCCGAGCGGATCGAGGAGCCGGAGCGCGTGTCCACCGAGGCCACCAGCTTCGGACGGTTGCTCCCGCCCGAGGGGGGGCTCGCCGCCAGCCTCTTCCTCGAGATCGCCGACGCGGCGGAGCTGGCCACGGCGCTCGCCGAGATGGACGGCATCGCCGAGAGCGTCCACCTGGAGATCGACGGTGATCGCAGCCCGGCGAGGGTGCTTCCCCTCGGAGCCGCGACCGAGGGCGCCGCGCCGGTCGCCTACCTCCGCTTCTCGCTCACTCCGAGCCAGCGTGAGGCCTGGACCGAGGGGGCGCGGGTCATCCTCCGCGTCACCCACCCGCGTTACTCGGCGAGCACCGAGCTGAGCGACGAGCAGCGCGCCGCCATCGCCGCCGACCTCATCCCCGCCCCCTCTGCCCATCCCCGATGAGGAGGCTTCTCCTCACGATGGGGGCGACGCTCCTCCTGGTCTCAGCCTGCGGCAGCTCGGGGCCGCCGCCGCCCTGGCGTTCGGGTCACCCCGACCCGGGCAGCCTCAGCCTTCTCGACTCGGCCCAGGCCGGGAGCTGCGCCGCCAAGGCGCCCGATCCCAATCAGGCGCCAGCCGCGATCAGCTTCCAGGGGCAGGAGTACGTCCAGACCGGCAGCTCCGTCTACCAGGCGTCGCCGGCGGGAGGGGTCGAGATCGACCACACGGGCGACTGGAGCTTCTTCCTGGTCGGCCAGACCAGCCTCACCATGGTCACCCCGCAGGCCGACTACACGTACCAGGTCGAGAGCTGCTAGCCGGGGCTGCCACGCTTCGTCCTTGCGACAATCGGACCGATGGCGATTCCTGAGGTCCTTCCCTTCACCGCCCTGGTCGGCCAGGAGTCGATGAAGACGGCGTTGGTGCTCAACGCCGTCAACCCGGCCATCGGAGGCGTGCTGATCCGGGGCGAGCGCGGCACCGCCAAGTCGACCGCGGTGCGAGCCCTGGCCGGGCTGCTCCCCGAGATCGAGGTGGTCGCCGGGTGCAGGTTCTCGTGCAGCCCGGGGAGCGGCGACCTCCTCTGCGACGAGTGCCGCACCCGCCAGCTCGCCGGCGAGCACCTGCGCCGGGTCAGCCGCCCGATGCGAGTCGTCGAGCTCCCCATCAACGCCTCCGAGGATCGCGTGGTCGGCACCATCGACATCGAGCGCGCCATCAAGGCCGGAGAGCGGAGCTTCGAGCCGGGGATCCTCGGCGACGCCAACCGCAACATCCTCTACGTCGACGAGGTCAACCTGCTCGACGACCACCTGGTCGACGTCCTCCTCGACGCCGCCGCCATGGGGGTGAACATCGTCGAGCGCGAGGGCATCTCGCTGGTCCATCCCTCACGCTTCATCCTGGTCGGCACCATGAACCCCGAGGAGGGGGAGCTGCGGCCACAGCTGCTCGACCGCTTCGGCCTCTGCGTCGACGTGGTGGGGCTGCGCTCGGTGGCCGATCGGGTGGCGGTCATGGAGCGGGACATCGCGCAGCAGGCCGATCCCGCCACCCAGCGCGGCTCCAGCCATGAGCGGGAGGAGCAGCTCCGCGCCATCATCGTCAAGGCCCAGGAGCTGCTGCCGCTCGTGGACATCCCCACCGAGATGCGCTGGTTCATCGCCCTGGCGTGCATCGATGCCGGAGCGCTGGGGCACCGCGCCGACATCGTGGTCAGCCGCACCGCCCAGACCCTCTGCGCACTGCGCGAGGCCGCGGCGGTGGTCGAGCACGGGACCAGCGCCGAGGTGGGCGCTCCCCCCACCGAGTCGCTGTTCGTCACCGTCGAGGACATCATGGCGGCGGCGGATCTCGCCCTCCGGCACCGCCGCCGCGACCGGCTCGTCCCGGGCGAGGGCAACCCCGCCAAGGCCGCCGAGCAGCAGCGTGAGCGGATGCAGGAGCTGGCCGATCAGGCCCGGGAGCAGGCGGCGGCCGTCGAGGGCCAGACCCAGGACGCCGAGCAGCCCAGCTCTGAGATCGACCAGGAGAGCGGGGACCGGACCGCGGAGCGGCCGGACGCTGAGGCCGCCGGCCAGGACGTGACCCGGGTCGGGGTCGACCAGCTCTTCGAGGGCGAGCTCTTCCCGGTCCGATCGATCAAGCTCCCGCGCGATCGCAAGTCACGGGTCGCGACCGGAAAGCGCTCCAGCTCCGAGTCGCGGGACAAGCGCGGCCGCTACGTCCGGGCGGTGCTCAGCGAGCGCACCACCGACGTCGCCTTCGACGCGACCCTGCGCGCGGCCGCGCCTCATCAGACGCGACGGCGGGCCGAGGGGACGGCCGGCGGACCCGCGCTCCGCCTGGAGCGGCAGGACCTCCGCCAGAAGGTCCGCCGGCGGCGGACCGGCACGCTGATCGTCTTCGTCGTCGATGCCAGCGCCTCGATGGACGCCGAACAGCGGATGCAGGCGACCAAGGGCGCCGTGCTCTCCCTGCTCCGCGACGCCTACATCCGCCGCGACAAGGTGGCCCTGGTCGTGTTCTCCGGCCGCACCGCGCGGGTCGCGCTCAGCCCGACCAACAGCGTCGACCTCGCCGAGGCGCGGCTGCAGCGGCTCACCGTCGGCGGCACCACCCCGCTGACCCACGGGCTGGTGGCCGGCCTGAAACTGGTCCGGACCGAGCGCCTCCGCGACGCCAATGTCTACCCGCTGATCGTGCTGATCTCGGACGGACGGGGCAACATCTCGCTCTTCGGGGAGGAGCCTCTGGTGGAGGCGCAGCGTGTCGCCGAGCAGCTCGGCAACGAGCGGATCCGGACCCTGGTCATCGATTCGGCCAGGGACACCACCGGGCCCCAGCTCCCCGGCGTCGGCGGCCTCGCCCCCCACGCCCTCTTCGGGGGCTTCGGCTTCAACGCCTGCCTGGACCTCGCCGAGCGCAGCGGCGGCGAGTACCTCGGCCTCTTCGACCTCTCCCAGGGGGCGATCGTCGCCGGGGTCGAGAAGACGCTGCGCAGCCGGTGAGCGGGACCAGGAGACGGCGCGGGCTCACCGCGCCGGGGAGAAGGAGGTTGGGATGAGCAGTGTGCTGGTGACCGGCTCCACGGATGGCATCGGCCGGGAGACCGCTCAGACCCTGATCGGCTTGGGCCACCGCGTGGTGGTCCACGCCCGCACGCGGACGCGCGCCGCCGATGCCAGGATGTCCGTCCCCGGGGCCGCCGCCGTCGTGGTCGGGGACCTGGCCTCGCGGGAGGAGACCCGAGCCCTGGCCACGGCGGCCGAGCGCGAGGGGCCTTACGACGCGGTGATCCACAACGCGGGCGTCGGCGGCTCGGCGCGGCGCGAGACCACCGTGGACGGTCTGGAGCGCATCTTCCAGGTGAACGCGCTCGCCCCCTACCTGCTCACCGCCCTCATGGCGCGGCCGGCCCGGCTCATCTATCTCACCTCCGGCCTGGAGGCGCAGGGCGTCGCCGACCTCGAGGACCTGCAGCACCAGCGGGAGCGCTGGAACGGTGAGCAGGCGTACTGCGACTCCAAGCTCTACGACGTCGTGCTCGCCCTGGCGGTGGCGCGGCACTGGCCCGAGGTGCGCTCCAACGCGGTCGACCCCGGCTGGATTCGGACCCGGATGGGCGGCCCCGGCGCCACCGACCCGCTGTCGCTCGGTGCCGAGACCCCGGTGTGGCTCGCCGTCAGTGACGATCCGGAGGCGGCGGTCAGCGGCCGCTACTTCAAGCGGCGCCGCCAGCTCCGGGCCAATCCCGCCGCCTACGACGAGGAGCTCCAGGAGGCGTTCCTCGACCGCTGCGCGCATCTCACCGGGGTGACACTTCCCGGCTGAGCTGGCTCAGCCGGGCGCGGCCGGTCGCATCCGGAGCAGCTCAGCGGCGAGGCGGCGCTCACCGTCGGCGCCGGTCATCACGGTGTCGACCACGCGTGCCCGCATGCCCAGCGCGGTGACGGCGTCGCGCAGCCCGGCGTCGGCCGCGTCGAGGACGAAGTCGGCGGCGATCGGTGCGTAGTGGCGTGCCACCCCCAGCGCGGTCGGCTCCTCGCCGAGCTGGGCCATGAGGGTCGCGGTCGGTCCCTTGAGCGCGCGCCCGGCGACGATCGGTGAGACTGCGATCACCCGCTCCCGCTCGAGGTGAGGGCCGAGCAGCGCGCAGATGGGGTCGATGCTGAGCAGCGGGTTGGAGGGGCCGATCACGACGAGATCGGCCCGGCGCACCGCGTCCACCGCGGCGGGAGCCGCCACCGCCTCGTCGAGACCCTCGTAACGCAGCCCGCGGACCGCGGGCTCGCAGCCGCGGCGGACGAACCACTCCTGGAAACTGAGCTCTCCCCCATCGGTCGCGACCCGGGTGCGCACCGGGTCGTCGCTCATGGGGATGACCGCCACCCCCAGGGCCAGCCGCCCGCCGATCTCGGCGACCGCCTCGCTGAGGGTGTGGCCTCGCGCCCGGAGCATGGAGCGCAGCAGGTGGAGACCGAGATCGCGGTCGCCCAGTCCGAACCAGGTGGGCTCGCCGAGGCGACCCAGCATCTCCAGGGCATGGAAGCTCTCGTCGCGCACCCCGAAGCCGGTCTCGTCGTTGAACAGCCCAGCCAGGCGGTACAGGACGGAGTCGGTGTCGGGGCAGACCAGGAGACCCCACATCTCCTCGTCGTCGGCGGTGTTGGTGATCACGCTGAGGTCGCCGGTGGGCAGCGCGCGCGCCAGCCCGCAGGCCAGGCGGGCCGCACCGGTGCCCCCGGCGAGGATCACCACCCTCACGGGGTCACCGGAAGAGGTCCATGTCAGCCGGACGGACCAGCTCCCGCCCGCTTCCGGGGGCGTCCTCGAGGGTGAGGCCGCGGACCGCGACCGCCGGGATGCGACGGGTCTTGCCCATGACCAGCTCCGCCGACGCGGCGACCTCGTCGGCGAGCGCGACCACGGTCGCGTGCAGGGGCATGCCGAAGTCGTCCGCGCTGCCTCGGTAGTCGACGGTGGCCGGCATCCCGGCCACGCCCAGGGCGACGTTGCAGAGCCCGAGCCGCCAGGGGCGGCCGAACGTGTCGCTGACCACGACGCCGACGTCCACCCCGGCCACCTCGCCGATGCGCCGCCGCAGCGCCGCGGCGCTGCGGTCGCAGTCGAGCGGGAGCAGGCAGACCTGCTCGGTCCCGGGCACGTTGGAACGGTCGACCCCGGCGTTGGCGCAGATGAAGCCGTGGCGGGTCTCGACGATGAGGACGCGGTCGTGGCGGACCACCCGGACGCTCTCGTCGAGGACGACCTGCACCATCCGGGGGTCAGCGTGCAGGTGCTCGGCCAGCTCGCTCGCCCGAGGGCCTACCGCGACGTCACGCAGGCTGCGCAGGCGGCCCTCCGCCTTGGAGATCACCTTCTGGGCCACCACCACGACGTCGCCGGAACGGAGCCAGGCGGCCCGCCCCGCGATCAGCCCGCCCAGGTCGTCGCCCGGGCCTATCTCGGGCAGGCCCTCGATCGCACGCAGCTCCAGGCTGCCCGACCGCTCCGGCGCCCCGGTCTCGGTGGGCGCTCCACCGCTCACGCCGTCTCTCGGGACGTGTCCCGCCACCGATCCAGGGTGGCCAGGTCGTCGGGCTCGTCCACGTCGAGCGCGAGCGCGGGTTCGTGATGGAGGACGAACTCACGTCCGCGCCGGCGCGCCTCGGCTGCGAAGCGGGGCAGCGACGCCTCGCCGAAGTGAAGGTCGAAGTCGCCGATCGGCCGCAGGTAGAGCGCGTTGGTCCCCTCGCGGCCGAGCGCCGGTGCCGCCACCGCCACCGGTCCTCCGACCGCCCCGGCACGGGCGAGCAGCCGGCGCAGGCTCTCCGCATCGACCAGGGGGAGGTCGGAGCTGAGCAGCAGGCAGCCAGTGCCGCCCCCCGCCCGGACGGCGGCCAGGCCACGCTCGGCGGCGCGGTTCTGGCCCTCGGGCCGGCGCTCGACGAGCACCTCGACCCCCGCCCGCCGGGCCAGCCGGGCGGCCCCAGGACCACCGCAGACGGCCAGGGTGGACGCGACCTCGCGGGCGGCGGTCAGGGCCCGCAGGGCGCACTCCTCGGCGAGGCGGCGGCGCTCGGCGGCGGGCAGAGCCCCGGCCAGGCGGGTCTTCGCGGTTCCGGGCTCCTTGATGAGGACGACGATCTGGGGGGGATCGGCCACCACCGGATGGTAGTGGGGGCAGGCGACGGGGTGGCGTGGGACGTTCCCGCGCGGCCTGCCGCGTGGGGAGGCTCTGCGACAATGGCGCGATGCAGCACGGGCGCAGCATCTTCCCCTTCACGGCGATCGTCGGTCAGGAGCCGATGAAAGAGGCCCTGGTGCTCAACGCCATCAATCCCGCCATCGGCGGGGTGCTGATCCGCGGCGAGAAGGGGACGGCCAAGTCGACGGCCGTCCGGGCTCTGGCCCGCCTCCTGCCCGAGCTGGAGGTGGTCGCCGACTGCCGCTTCGGCTGCCCTCCCGACGCCGGTCCGCGCTGCGACGAGTGCACCGAGCGATTGCGGCGGGGCGAGACGCTGCCCCGGGCCACCCGGCAGATGCGTGTCGTGGAGCTGCCCATCAACGCCTCCGAGGACCGGGTGGTCGGCTCCATCGACATCGAGGCCGCGATCAAGAAGGGGGAGAAGGAGTTCGAACCCGGGGTGCTCGCCGAGGCCAACCGGAACATCCTCTACGTCGACGAGGTGAACCTCCTCGACGACCACATCGTCGACGTCCTTCTCGACGCCGCGGCGATGGGCACCAACACGGTGGAGCGCGAGGGCGTCTCGGTGTCCCACCCCGCCCGCTTCATCCTGGTCGGGACCATGAACCCGGAGGAGGGAGAGCTCCGACCGCAGCTCCTCGACCGCTTCGGGCTCTGCGTCGACGTCGAGGGGATTCGCGACGTCCGCCAGCGGGTCGAGATCGTCGAGCGCCGGGAGGCGTTCGAGGACGACGCCGAGGCCTTCGCCGCCAGCTGGGAGCCGGAGGAGCACGCCGAGGCGGAGCGGATCCGCAAAGCCATCGTTTCGCTCGGCGACGTGGCCGTGGACCGCCCGATCCTGGTGGCCATCGCCCATCTCGGGATCGAGCTGGAGGTGGACGGCCACCGCTCCGACCTGGTCACCCGCAAGGCGGCCCAGGCGGTCGCCGCCCACGAGGGGCGGGACCGGGTCACCCTGGGCGACGTGGAGCGGGTTGCCCCGATGGTGCTGGCTCACCGGACCAAGCCGGCCGCCGGCTCCCGCCGCGGGCTCGCCGAGATCGGCGAGATCCTGCGCAGTGCCGAGGACGGGGCCTCCGACCGACGGCGATGACCGCCCGCCGGTGCCGGAGCCAGTCGGGCGCCGGTCGCAGGCCGGCCCCGGCTAGCCTCCGGACGCGCCTGGGACGGCGGCGTCGCCGGCGGCCGGGGGCGGCGCGGCCAGGCGGAGGACCAGGAGCGAGCGCCCCTCGACCTGCAGGGGCGCCGGACCCCCGACCACCCGCGCTCCCGGCGGCTCCGCGGGGTGGGCGGTGTCGAGGAGCACCTCCCAGGTCCCGGGCGGCAGGTTCCAGCCGCCGCCCCCCTCGTACGAGTGGAGGAGCACCGCCAGGGTGTCGTCGGTGATCCGCTCGCCGGTCGCGGTCCGGTCGGGGATCAACCCACCGTCGAGGATCATCGCCAGCGACTGGCGATCATGGTTGCCCCAATCCGCGTCGGTCATCTCCTGGCCGTCACGGCGGAGCCAGCGCACGTCCTTGCGGCCGGTCCCGGCCACCTTGCCGGTGAAGAAGTGCCGGCGGCGCAGCACCGGGTGCCGGGCGCGCAGCTCGATCAGGCGCCGGGTGAAGGCAAGCAGCTCGGCGTCGGCCGAGGCCCAGTCCAGCCACGAGGTCTCGTTGTCCTGACAGTAGGCGTTGTTGTTGCCGCCCTGGGTCCGCCCCAGCTCGTCTCCGGAGAGGATCATGGGGCAGCCCTGGGAGATCAGCTTGGTGGCCAGGAAGTTGCGCTGCTGTCGCCGGCGCAGCGCGATCACCGCGGGGTCCGTGGTCTCACCCTCGACGCCGCAGTTCCAGGAGCGGTTGTCGTCGCTGCCGTCCCGGTTCTCCTCGCCATTGGCCTGGTTGTGCTTCTGCTCGTAGGAGACCAGGTCGCGCAGGGTGAACCCGTCATGGGCGGTCACGAAGTTGATGCTGGCGCTCGGACTGCGCCCATCCTCCGCGTACAGGTCGCTGCTCCCGGTGAGCCGGTAGCCGAGCCCGGCCACGCCCAGGGGGGCGCCGCGCCAGTAGTCGCGCACCGTGTCGCGGAACTTGCCGTTCCACTCGGCCCATCCGACCGGGAAGTTGCCAACCTGGTAGCCGCCCGGCCCGATGTCCCAGGGCTCGGCGATCAGCTTCACCTCGGCCAGGACCGGGTCCTGGTGGATGATGTCGAAGAAGGCGGCCAGCTTGTTGACCTCGTAGAACTGGCGGGCCAGCACCGAGGCGAGGTCGAAGCGGAAGCCGTCGACGTGCATCTCGGTGACCCAGTAGCGCAGCGAGTCGGTGATCAGGCGGAGCGTCTGCGCCGCCCCGGCGTTGAGCGTGTTCCCGGTGCCGGTCACGTCCCAGTAGTGGCGGCGGTCGTTGGGGTCGAGGTAGTAGTACGTCTCGTTGTCGATGCCCCGGAAGGAGAGGGTGGGGCCGAGGTGGTTGGCCTCGCCGGTGTGGTTGTAGACGACGTCCAGGAAGACCTCCAGACCGGCGTTGTGCAGCGCTCGCACCATCTGCTTGAACTCGACCACCTGACCGCCGCGGTCCCCCGATGACGAGTAGCGTCCCTCGGGGGCGAAGTAGCCGATGGTGTCGTAGCCCCAGTAGTTGCGCAGCCCGAGCTGGGTCAGCCGGGCGGAATCGAGGAAGGCGTGCACCGGCATCAGCTCGACGGCGGTGACCCCCAGCGACCGGAGATGCTCGATGGCGTCGGGATGGCCCAGCCCGGCATAGGTGCCCCGGTACTGCTGGGATACGCCCGGGTGGCGCATGGTCAAACCCTTGACGTGGGCCTCGTAGACGACGGTGTCGGACCACGGCGTCCGCGGGGGCCTGGTCCCCCGCCAGTCGAAGGTGTCGTCGATGACCACCGAGAGCGGGACATGGCCGGCGGAGTCGAGCCGGCTGGGGACGTCGTCGCTCATCCGCCGGTTCCATTCGTAGCCGAAGACCTCGGGACCCCATCTCACCTGACCGGTGAGGGCCCGGGCGTAGGGATCGATCAGCAGCTTGCTGGGGTTGAAGCGGCGGCCCGCGGCCGGCTCGTAGGGGCCGTGGACCCGGTACCCGTAGAGGGTCCCGGGGCCGACCCCGGGGAGGTAGCCGTGCCAGGTCAGGTCGGTGCGGTCGATCAGATCGCAGGCTGCCCGGGTGCTCCCGTCATCGTTCACCAGAACCAGCTCGACACGCTCGGCGTTGGCGCTGAAGAGCGCGAAGTTGGTGCCCTCGCCGTCCCAGTGGGCACCCAGTGGGAAGTGCTCCCCTGGCCACGCATCGCGTGCGGCGGCGGCCGGCCGAGGCGGGGCCTCGACCGGGGCCGGGCCCTCGAGGGCGGCCGGCGCTGCCACGTCGGACGACTCCAGCTGGTAACGCTCCCATGGGGGCGGCGCCCGATCGCGGCCGCCCATGGCCGCCAACCATAGCGTCTGACCCCACCGTCGCGCGGCCATGATACGTGCGCATGACCGCGCCGAGCCCGAGGGCCTGGGGCCTGGTGGCCGCCCACGTCGACACCGACGGCCGCCGCCACACGGTCTCCGCGGCGACGCGGGAGGCCCTGCTCGCCGCCCTCGGCGCCGACCGCCACCGTCCCGAGGCAGACGGCGCGGGGCCGCTGGTGGTCGTCCAGGGCGAGCGCGTGGCGCTCGGCGCCGGCGAGAGGGAGGAGGTGGAGCTCGAGGACGGGACCACGCGGCCCTGCGGCGACCACCTCCCGCTGAGCCTCCCGCTCGGATACCACCGGCTGCACCGAGCTGGGCGGAGCCGCCTCCTGGTGGTCGCCCCACCGCGCTGCCATCTCCCCCCGGACTGGGGCGGCTTCGGCTTCGCGGTCCAGCTCCACGCTGTCCGGTCCGCCGAGAGCTGGGGCATCGGCGACCTTGCCGATCTCGCCGGGCTCGGACGCTGGGCCGCCGGTCTGGGCGCCGCGACCCTTCTCGTCAACCCCCTCCACGCGGCGCTGCCCATGCTCCCCATCGAGCCCAGCCCGTACTTCCCCACCAGCCGCCTCTTCCTCAACCCCCTCAGCCTGCGCCCCGACCAGGTCCCCGGGGATGGCGCGTCCCCGGAGCTGGCCGCCGCCGCGCGGCAGCTGAACCAGGAGCGGCGGATCGACCGGGACCGGGTGGCCACGTTCAAGCTGGCCGCCCTGGAGCGCGCCTTCGGCGAGCGGGAGGCCCCGGCCGAGGTCGACGCGGCGCTCCGGGCGCGACCGCGCCTCCACGACTTCGGGCTCTTCTGCGCCCTGGCGGAGCAGCACGGGAAGGACTGGCGGGATTGGCCGCGCCCGCTGGCGCGGCGCGACCCCGCGGCGCTCGAGGCCGCGGCGGCGGAGCTGGCGGGGCGGGTCCGGTTCCACGCCTGGGTGCAGCTGCAATTGGACCGCCAGATGGAGGGGGCCGTGGCTGCCCTCCCGGTGATTCGGGACCTCGCCGTCGGGGTCCACCCGGGAGGTGCCGACGCCTGGCTCTGGCAGGCGCTGATGGCGAACGGGGTCTCGGTGGGGGCGCCTCCGGACAGCTTCAACACCGACGGCCAGGACTGGCAGATCCCGGCGTTCGACCCGTGGAAGCTCCGCGCCGCCGACTACACCCCGTTCATCGAGACCCTCCGGGCCAACCTCCACCCAGATGGCGGCCTGCGCATCGACCACGTCATGGGGCTGCAGCGCCTTTGGTGGATCCCCCGGGGCGGTGGACCGGCGGAGGGCGGCTACGTGCGCTACCCGGTCGACGACCTGCTCGGCATCGTCGCCCTCGAGTCGGTGCGCCACCGGGCGGCCGTGATCGGCGAGGACCTCGGCACCGTGCCGTCCGGGCTGCACGCGCGGCTGCGCCGCCGGGGTCTGCTCAGCTACGTGGTGCTGCTCTTCGAGGACCGTCCTCCGTCGCGCTGGCCACGGCAGGCGCTGGCGACGGTGACCACCCACGACCTGCCGACCATCGCCGGGCTCTGGGACGGCAGCGACCTGGAGGCCCGCCGGCGGATCGGGCTGCCCGCCGACGCCGCCGCCACCGAGGCGCTGGTCGAGCGCCTCCGCCGTGGCGGTGGCCCGGCTCGAGATGCGGACGTCACCGGCGCGGTCCTCCACGCGCACCGGCGCCTCGCGGCCTCACGGTGCGCGCTGCTCGCCGCCACCCTGGAGGACGTGGCCGAGGTCCGGGAGCGGCCGAACCAGCCGGGGAGCGGCCCGGAGAGCCCGAACTGGTCGCTGGCGTTGCCCATCTCCCGGGAGCGCCTCCAGGAGCTGCCCCTGGCGCGCGAGCTGGCCGGGATCCTGGCCCGTAGCCCGGAGGCCGGTAGGAGCGTTCTCCCAGATGGAGGAAGGGGGGCCCAAGTGAACGGAGATGGCTCGTAATTCGTGATATAGTTGACGGAGCAACCGGGCCGGCGAGTGCCCGAACGGAGAGTCCCACCGTGACCACACAGGCGTCGGTACGCACCGACATCGAGCTCTTCCAGCGTGCCAAGGAGGAGGCGCGCCGGCTTCACCGGCCCGTCTACATCGCCGGGGGAGACGTCCACGCCGAGCGCCCCCCCCGGACGACGGCCATGGTCTGGCCCAACGGCAGCGTGACCTGGGGCAATCCCCAGGCGGCCAGCAAGCAGATCGACCGCCGCCACCTCCCCCCCGCCGCCTGAGGCGACCGCCTCGCCGCGCGTCCGGCTGCCGGGCCGGGGGCTAGGTGCCCACCCTCAGCCGCGCCCGAAGCTGCGGACGGCCCAGGCCACGGCGCCGACCAGCCCGGCGTTGCTGCCCAGCTCGGCCTGGCCAACCCGGCAGTGGCGGAGCGGGGTGTGGAACGCGATCTCCGCCATGGCGGCGCGGAGGTGCTCGTGGAGCAGATCGGCGTGGCTGCCCACGCCACCGCCGAGGGCGATGGCATCCGGCCCCAGGATGTTGACCAGCGCCCCGAAGGAGCGGCCCAGGGCCCTGCCCGCCTCGGCGTAGACCCGCAGGGCCAGCGCATCGCCGGCGTGAGCGGCGTCGGCGATCACCGAGGCGTCCAGGGGGATGACCCCGCGCAGCCGGGACTCCTCGCCGGCGGCGAGCGCCGCCGCGGCGCGGTTGGCGATGCCGGTGCCCGACGCGACCCCCTCCAGGCAGCCCGGGTGCCCCTGCCCGCACTTGGGTCCGTCCGGGGAGTAGGGCACGTGGCCCACCTCGGCGGCGGTGCCCGCCGTGCCGACCAGGAGAGTCCCATCGATGATCACGGCTCCGCCGATGCCGGTGCCGACGATCACGAAGACGAAGGTCCGGGATCCCCGGCCCATCCCGGCCGCCCACTCCGCGTAGCCGGCGAGGTTCGAGTCGTTGTGGATGGCCACCGGGCAGCCGGCGGCCGAGGCCAGCATGTCGCGAGCGGGGAGGTCCTCGAAGCCGGGGAGGTGGGGGGCGGCGAATACCACCCCGTGCTCGGGGTCGAGCGGGCCGGGGATGCCGATGGCGATGCCGTCGGGGGCTCCCCCGGCCGCGTCCCGCGCCGCCGCGGCGCAGGCGGAGAGCACCGCCGCGGGGCCGGCCTTCGCCGGCGTGGCGCGGCGCACCACCCGCGGTGCGTAGGTGGTCGGTCCGGTCGCGAGGGCGGCCCGGATGCTGGTGCCACCGAGGTCGATGCCGACGAGTCGGGTGGTCAGCGCGCTGTCAGGGGTCGTCATGTCCGATCTCGTCATGTCCTGCTGCCGAAGGCGCCACGAGGGTCCGCCGACGGGCCGTCGTGCCAGTGACCGGGGCGGGCGATCCGGTTGGCAGCCGCCGGTCCCCAGCTCCCCGCCGCATACATCGTGATGGGGGGCGGCCGGTCGAGAACCGGCTGGACCACCTGCCAGCCCCGCTCCACCTCGTCCTCGCGGATGAAGAGGGTGTGGTCGCCGCTCAGAGCGTCGTGGAGAAGTCGCTCGTAGGCCTCGGGACTGCTGACCTTGAACGAGCCCTCGTAGGTGAAGTCCATCCCCACCGGCTGGGTCGTCACCTCCGGACCGGGGCGCTTGGCGATGAAGGTGAGCGAGATGCCCTCGTCGGGCTGGACCCGGATCACCAGCCGGTTGCTGTCCAGGGCGTGGAGACCCATCGAGCGGAAGAGGTGGAGGGGGGCATCCCGGAAGCTGAGCACCACCCGCGTGTCCCGGACCGCCAGGCGCTTGCCGGTTCGGAGCAGGAAGGGCACCCCGGCCCAGCGCCAGGAGTCGATGTGAAGGCGGAGCGCCGCGAAGGTCTCCACCTCGGAGGTGGGGGCGACGCCCGGCTCCTCGCGGTACCCGGGCACCTTCTCTCCGTCGACGCTTCCCGCGGTGTACTGGCCCCTGACCACGTCGCCGGGGTCGACCGGGTGCAGGGCGTCCAGAACCTTGACCTTCTCGTTGCGGATGGCCTCCGGGGCGAAGGAGATGGGCGGCTCCATGGCGGTCACCGCCAGCAGCTGGAACATGTGGTTCTGGACGATGTCCCGGATCGCGCCGGTCTCCTCGTAGAAGGCGCCGCGCCGCTCGACCCCCAGGGATTCGGCGACGGTGATCTCGACCCGGGCCACCATGTCGCGATTCCACACCCGCTCGAAGACGGAGTTGCCGAAGCGGAAGACGAGGAGGTTCTGGACGGTCTCCTTGCCCAGATAGTGGTCGATCCGGTAGATCCGCTCCTCGGGGAGTATCTCGTGGAGGTCGGAATTCAGCTGGGTGGCGGAGCCGACGTCGCGGCCGAAGGGCTTCTCGATGACCAGCTTGGTCCCCGCCGCCAGCCCGGCGGTGCCGAGGTCGCCCACCAGCGCGGTGAAGGCGGAGGCGGGCACGGCGAGGTAGACGAGCCGTTCGGGTCGCCCCGCGGCGGCTCGGAGCGGCTGGAGGTCGCCGTCAGCGCCCACCGGGACGAACTTGAGACGCGCCGCGAAGGCGGCGAAGCGGCGGGCGTCGAAACGGATGCGCGAGTAGCCCTTGACCGCGTCGGCGGCGTGGGCGCGGAACCGCTCGTCACTCCAATCGAAAGGGGCCACCCCGATGACATCGCCGTGCTGGGGGAGCAGGCCCTCGATCTCGAGGTTGTAGAGGGCGGGCAGGAGCTTCCGGGCCGCGAGGTCTCCGGTGGCCCCGACCACCACGATGTCCTGGTCGGCGGGGCGGGCGAGGGTCATGGACGGCTCACGCCCAGAGTGACCGGTGGCGGGGCATCACGTCGTCGGCGGACGGCGCGAATGATCCCGGCTCGACGGGGTGGGAACGCTGTCAGCCTCGGCCACGAGACCGGATTGTAGGGAGGACGGCGCCGGCCCCGGCTGACACCCTTGGTTGCACCCGGCCCCTCCACCTGTGAACATACGGCAGCACACCGCCCGGGTCACCCTAAGGAGCGCCTGCCGTGGATCACGACCGGACCAATCCGGAACCTGCCGTCGCCCGGGCCCAGAGGCCGCCCTGGGGTCTCGAGGAGATCCTCGGAATCGGCCTGCTCCTGGCGCTCCTCCTCCTGGCGGTGGCCTACGTCGCGGCCGGGATCATCGAGGCCGGGGCCTCGCCCCAGACGAACCCGCTCGAGGTCACGACCGTCTACGCGACGGAGTGGGCCTCCCCCTACGTCGCCCTCTTCCCGCTCGCCGCCCTCGCCATCGCCTGGTGGCAGCTGCGCCGGTGGGGGCCCTCCCTGGAGGCGCCGAGCGTGGTCGAGGCCGGCGCCGAGGACGAGGAGGGCGATTCGGACGCCGGATTCGCCCACCTGCTCCGGGCCCGGGGCACGGCGGCTGCGGCGGCGGTCGCGCTCATCGTCATCGTCTTCGCCGCCATCGGGGTGGCGGTCACCAGCCTCCTGCTCTTCCCGAGCAGCGAGGCGAGCGGCAGCCAGGTGTGGCCGTCGGAGGCCGAGACCCTCGCCAACGCGGCCGGAGCCCTGGTGCTCGGCGGCATCGGCCTGGCCGTTGCCCTCCACCTCTGGAGGGGCGTGTCCGATCGCCTCGCCGGCGAGACGGACGAGGAGGTGGTGGAGGCGGCGGTGGTGGTCACAGCCCCCGCCCCCGAGTAGGGGATCCCTTCCCCAAGGGGCGAGGCCGGCCTCCGGCCCCGGTGGTCAGGCCGCGACGGTGCGGCAGGCGCGGGCGGGGAAGCCGAGGCCGCGGGCCGTGGCGGCGAGTGACGCCGCCTCGACCCCGGTCGATGCCAGAGCGAAGAGAGCGCCGCCGCTGCCGGTGAGGTGCCAGCGGGCCTTGGGCATGCCGGTCCGGAGGCGGTCGATCGCAGCCCCCAGCTGGGGATGGGCGCGACACGCCGCGCCCTCGAGATCGGAGCCGCAGAGATCGGGATCGGCGGGCGCGCCGCCCCGCAGCAGGCGGGCGAGAGCCTCGGGGCGTTCCGGACCGCGCCATTCCGATTGCGTGAGCGCCGCGAAGGTGGCGCCCGTACCGCTGCGCCCGGCGATCGCAACGGCGAGGTGGAGGGGGCGATGGCGGAGCGGCTCCAGGCGCTCGCCCGCGCCCCCGACCAGGAGGCTCCCCCCCACCAGGCAGGCGGGCACGTCGCTCCCCAGCGCGTCGGCGAGGCGGAGGAGGTCGGGAGCCGGGCTCGAGGAGCCGCCACCTCCGAGCAGACGGAGCACGACCCCCGCGTCGGCGGAGCCACCCCCCAGACCCGCGGCCGCGGGCAGGCGCTTCTCCAGGGCGAGGCGGACGGCCTTCCCGGGGTGCCGGTCGAGGACGGCCCGGCCCGCACGCAGCAGCAGGTTGTCGGCCTCCGGGACCTCGACGGCGGCCGGACCGGAGACGGCCATGCCGAGGACCGCCGGAGCCTCCGCCGCGATCAGCCCGACCCCGACCAGGTCGTGCCAATCGAGGCGCACCACCACCGAGCGCAGGTCATGGCGCCCATCGGGCCGGCGCCCGACCACGCTGAGGGCGAGATTGAGCTTGGCATAGGCGGGCGCGTAGATCATGAGCAGGTGATTGCTATACTCCAGGCTCCCGGGCGTTCGTCGGGGGGACGCGCCCAGTTTTTCGACAACCGTCAGCAGGTGTCAACGTGGCCAACTCTCGCTCCGCCCGGAAGCGCATCCGCTCCAGTGAGCGCAAGCGCGTCCGCAACCGCATCGTCCGCTCGGCCGTCCGGACCCGGATCGGCCGGGTGCGCCGTTCCCTGGTGAGCGGCCAGCTCAACGGGGTCGAGGAGGAGCTCCGGGCCGCGGTCAAGGAGCTGGACAAGGCCGCCGAGAAGGGCATCCTTCACCGCAACAACGTCGCTCGCCGCAAGTCCCGGATCATGGCGATGGCGGCTCGGCTGACCCTGTCGGGTGGCAGCGAGGAGGAGAGGGCGGCCACCCGCGCCGCCGCCACCGGTGGCGCCAAGGGCAGGACGACGCGGGCGGCGGCGGGCGCCGCCCCGACGGCGGGTGCCGCCAAGGCGGCCGCGACCAAGACGGCAGCCACCGGGGCAATGGCGAGCGCCAAGGCGCCGGCGGCCAAGAGGGCTGCCGCCACCAAGCCTGCCGCCGCCAAGCCGGGCGTCGCCCCCGCCGGACGCGCCACGCCCAAGGCGCCCGGATCCACCCGCCGGGCCAAGGGCAGCTCCTAGCCGCACCTGGTAGGGCCCCCTTCAGCGGGCGCGAGCCCGGGCCAGCGTCCGCGCAGCGCCGAGGGTGAAGCGCCCCATCGCCTGGCGGTCGTCGGCCTCGCCCGACTTGATGCCGGCGTCGATCGCCTGGAGCTGACGCAGCCACGCCTCTACGACCTCCGGCGGGACCGCTCGGGCCTGGCGGGCCAGCCGGTCGGCGCGCCACTCGGGGATGCGCAGCTGGTTCGCCAGCCGCGCCGCCGAGCCCCCCGTCCCGAGCAGGGATTGGGCACGGCGCAGCTCGCCGAGCTGACCGGCGAGGGTGGCGATCAGGTGCTGGGTCGACCGGCCCTCGTCCACGAGGTCCGCGGCCGCGGCGGCGCCCCGGCCGGGATGGGGACCGAGGAGCCGTTCCAGGACGTTCCACACCTCGAGCGCCTCGGCTCCTCCGACCACCCGCTGGACCGTCTCGGCATCCAGGGGCTCACCCCCCGAGTAGGCGCGCAGCTTGTCCAGCTCGGTGGCCACCAGTCCCAGGTCCGAGCCGGCCACCCGGAGCAGGTGGTCGAGACCTCCGGGACGCATCCGCAGCCCGCGGTCCGCCGCCGCCCCCTCCGCCCAGGCCCGAGCCTCCCGGGCGCGCAGCACGTTGCAGGCGCGGATCTCGCCCCCCAGCCGGGTGACGGCGGCCGCCACCGGGTGACTGGCGGGCACCGGCTGGTGGCTCACCAGGCACACCGAGGTGCTCGGCGCCCGCAGCTCGAGCGCCTCGGCCAGCGCCCGTCCGGCGTCGCCGGAGCGGCGCCCGCCGGAGAGCTGGGGCGGGTCGCGGATGAGCAGGTACCGGCGCGGGTCGATCAGCGGGATCTCCGCGAGCGAGGACCGGATCCGGTCGAGCGGCGCCGGGGCCTCGATGACCTCGACGCCCAGCTGGGCGTCGGCCGCCTGCCGCCGCCAGGTGCGGACCTCCTCATCGACCCGGTGGCGGTCGTCGCCGTGGACCAGGAGCAGCTCGGCCGGCCCGGCTGGCGACGGCGGGCGCGCGCCTGCCGAGCGCGCGGCGCCGGGGCTCACCGCTCGAGATCCGTGGTCAGCCGGCGTGAAGGCGGTAGCGGCGCTGACCGTCCTCGCCGCGGAAGGTCTCGGCCCCCGCCCTTTCGGCCAGGAAACGTACGGCGCGGCCGGAGACCTTGACCCCGGCCCGGGTGATCTCGGTGGCGATCTCGGCCGCGGTCCCCTGGCCCAGCTTGGCGATGACCGCGCGCACCACCTCGGTGGTCACCTCAGGCGGGGTAGCCCGCCCCTTCGCCACCCGGGCGCGAGGCCGGCGGCGGCGCCCCGGCGCGGCCACCGTGGCGTCGGCGGCCGCTGCCCGGCGGCGCGGTCGCGCCTCTCCGGCCGCGGACGCGGCGCGCTCGAACATCGATACCGCCTCGTGGATCTGGCGGCGCAGCTCGTCGTTGTCGGCACGCAGACGGCTGATCTCCTCGACCAGGGTCTCGATCCGATGGACCAGACGCTCCGCCGCCCGCACCACGGGCGAGTCCCCCTCGACGTGAGCCGCGGGCGCTGCCCGCCGCCCTCCCGAGCCAGCTTCCAGACGGTCGTGCGCGAACGTCTGGCCCTCCTCTTCCGAGGACATGGCCATTGCAAACACCTCATCCCATCGGACGCCCACGGCCGTCTCCGTCTGGATCGACCATCCGAACCGGCCGTCGCGCTCTGGTCGATCATAGTCGGCCTGAACACCCTGGGGGGATTGCAATCCCAAAGCCGCCGGGACGGACGGCGCGGCCGGGCTGCATGCCGGTCGGCCCAGCCCGTGGCGGGAGCGCAGTACCATGTGCTTCCCCCGGGGACGTAGCTCAGCTGGGAGAGCGCTTGCATGGCATGCAAGAGGTCGGGAGTTCGATCCTCCCCGTCTCCACCAGGGGCACAGGCCGGCGGGAGGGCAGGCGACCCAGCCGCCGCAGGCCGAGGCCCACGAGGGGCGGGCGCTGCGAGCGTCCTCGGCGCCGGCGTCAGGAAGCTGCGGTGGGATCGACCACCTGCGCCGTGAAGACGATGGCATCGGTGACGGTGTCACGGATGACGAACAGGAAGGGGTGGTTGATCACGATGTTCGTGATCGTGGGAACGGGGCCCCCGCCCCCGAGTCCGCCGATGATGGTCGCCGCCGCAGCGGTGGTGCCTTGCTCGTTCACCTGCATCACCGCTCGCTGCTTCAGGAGTCCGACCTGGAGATCCGTGGCGCCATCGATGCCGCTGAAGTTCGCCGCACCGTCGAACGCGTCCGTCATGCCCAGCGCTTGGAGGATGGGGATCAGCGATTCCTGCGACGAGATGTTGAACTTCGGCAGGGTCAGCTTCACATACTGGGTCGAGGTCAGGCTCTGCTCGATCCCGGTGAGCGTGGCGGGCGTCATGCCGGCGACAAAATCCCCGATGGACTGGGAGGTTGGCATGATCACGTCGGCAGCAAAGTGCCCGCCCACGTAGGGCAGCTCCACCGCCGTCACCCCGCCCCCGACATACGTGGGCAACGTCCAGAGTTCGGGGTTCCTCATCATCTGGGCCGAGACCTGGCTGCCGTCGGGCAGGTTGAAGGGCCCAGCCGCCGTCAGGGAGGGATCGAACTCATTCAGCCAATCCGCGTCGAAGTAGATGGCATCGGCCAGCACCAGCTTCAGCGACTGGATGTCGCTGGCGGAGACCACGGTGGGGATCATCCCATCGGTGGCGCTGCTGACCCATTGGTTGATGAGGTTTGCGGCGTCAGACGGATCGCCGCTGAAGTCGACCTGGCTCGATGGCGCTGCGAACTCCTCGACCAGCGTGTTCAGGAATGTCGCATTGAAGGGCGGGCCCTCCTGCAGCCAGATCGCGTTGGCGTCATCGAGTGAGATGCCGTCGCCCTGGGCGGTGGCCAGCAGCGAGGCGTCCAGCTGCTTCCAGGCGGCGGCCTGCAGCGCCGGGCTGACCCCTGCCTCGTGGAGGACCGCCGCGATCTGGGTCTGGGTATCGCCCACGGCGCCGAGCTCCAGCATCGCCAGGGCGGTCGCCAGGCTGTAGCCGGAATCGACGAAGTTGGTGTCGGGCTGGCTCGAGGCGAGCTGCTGCAGCAGGTCCACCGCGAGCGCGTTGCCGGCGCTGGCGGAGGCCTGAACGTCGGCCGCGCTGACGGTGACGCCCGTCAGCAGGTCGGGAGGCTGCGCGGTCGGGGAGGCACTCGCCTGGGGCGTTGGGGAGGCACTCGGCTGGCTCGTCGCTTGGCTTGTCGAGCTCGGTGACGCGCTCGGCCGCACTGCCACCGTGCCGCAACCGGCGACGGCGACGGCCACCATGACCCCAAGGATCGCCAGGCACCGCGCCGGTGCCCGACCTTGGTGACGGATCCGATTGGCGGGAGACGTGACCGACATGGTATCCCTGCGCTGGGGCGATGGCTGGATCGTTTGGGTCAACGCGCCGGCGCCGCCAGCAGTCACATCGCGATGCTCGCCGCCCTGCGCAGCCCCGGTCGCCGCACCGGGCCTCGATGAACCTCACCGGCACGGGATGGACGACCGCTCTCCCCCGCCCCCATCGCGCCGCGAAGGTCAGGCCGCGGTCTGGCTGAAGAGCAGCCCGAAGCTGCAGCTGGTCCCCTCGTCGGTGCCGTCGTTGGCGAAGCCGGCGCCCGGAGCCAGGGCCACGGTGAAGGTGTTGGCACTTGCGCCCGTACCGGAGCCCGCCGCGCCTCCCCCGGTCCAGCCGAGGCTGGGGGTGGTGGCGTTGCTGTAGAGGCTGGTGGCTGTGAACGAGCCGGTCAGGGCGGTGGTCGCCCACACCGTGCCGGTGTCGGGCGCCACCGTGTTGAGGTCGGTCACCTTCAGGGTCACGTCGGCGCAGAGGCCGCCGGTGGGAGCCTGGGCTCCCGTGCCCATGCTGAGCGTGAAGGTGCTCTTGAGCGAGCCGGTGTCGGCGATCTTGATGGTCCCAGTGGTGCCGGTCCAGTTCGCCGGGTCGACACCGGAGATCGTCACCGCGGCCGCGCACCAGCCGGTGCCGGTGGTGGTCGGGATGACGCCGAGCAGCGACACGCAGCTCGAGCCGTTGGAGTGGGAGAGGGTGCCGGCGGCGACGCTGTTGCCGGCATCCTCGGTGTAGGCGTTCCAGGCCGCCAGGCCGCCCCAGCCGATCAGGCCGGTGCTGGCCATCACGGCGCCGAGCACCACGGCGACCCGCAGTGACCGCTTCGCCTTGCGGCTCACGCCCATGATCCTGAGTCCTCCGCCGTCTCCGGTCGCTCCAACCAGGTAGTTCAAATGCACTAGACGGGCACCCTGCAGGCTAGAGGGGGAGGTGGCACGGAGGGACGGCGCATCCTGCCACAGCCTCGTAACGGCGTTCGCGTCAAACCGTGAAAGCGCGCCGTTTGTCCGATCGGCCGGGCCGGTCCCGGGGCCGCGTCACAGGACCGCGAGAGCCCCGGCGACGGCCGCCCGGCCCGCCTCCCCCGGGGCATCGGGTAACGTCCGGTGGATGCGGCAGCTCTGGGCCCCCTGGCGGATGGCCTATGTCAGCGGCGATGCCCCGGCGCCCGAGGGGTGCTTCATCTGCGCCGCCGCGGGTCCCGGGGCCCCGGACAGCCTGGTGGTCGAGCGAGCCGAGCGGACGCTGACCCTCCTCAACCGCTTCCCGTACAGCAGCGGGCACGTGATGGTGGCGCCCCGGCGCCATGCCGCCGACCTGCGCGAGCTGAGCGCCGAGGAGGGGCTGGCGCTCCTCGAGGCGACCCGGCGGGCGCTCTCCGCGATCTCGGACCTGATGCACCCCGGCGGGTTCAACGTCGGCGTCAACCTCGGGGCGGCGGCGGGGGCGAGCGTCGACCACCTCCACCTCCACGTGGTGCCCCGGTGGGGCAGCGACACCAACTTCATGCCCGTGCTCGCCGACGTCAAGGTGCTCCCGGAGCACCTGGAGGTCACCGCCGAGCGGCTGCGCCAGGCGCTGGCCGGCCCGCAGGCCGCGGCGGACCCGCCCGCGCCGGACTGAGGTGGGGAGCGTGCGATCCCGCCGAGCGCGTATAGTCGGCCACCGCTGACATAGGATCAATCACTGCCGGAGCCGGCAGCCGTTCTGCCCCCGGTATGGAGAGGCTCACGTGGGCTCGGTCATCAAGAAGCGGCGCAAGAAGATGCGCAAGCACAAGCATAAGAAGATGCTCAAGAAGACCCGCTGGCAGCGGCGGGCCAGCTAGGCGCGTCCGAGGAGAGGGCGCCCCACGGGGCGCCCTTTCTCACGTTCTGAGGCCGGCGCTCAGGCCCAGCCGACGCGCTGGTTGTCGGCCTTGCAGTAGGGGCAGGGAATGTGGGACTCGCCGATCGGGAAGGTGATCATCCCGCCGCAGCTGCGGCAGGGCGACTCGCCACCCCCGACGTCGATGGAGTGGCCGCAGTGGTCGCAGACGACGACCTTGGCTCCCTTGAGGACCATGATCTCGCCGCCACAGACCCCGCAGTGCCAGTTCTGCCCGTCCGAGGGAACCTCCAGCTTGAAGTACTCCCCGTCCAGGCCCCACTCGCCGATGAGCCACTTGGCGTCCTCTGCTTCGAGGTGGGGGAGCCAGCCCTGGCAGAGGGTGGCCGCGATCATCCGGCGCCGGACCTCGTTTCCGGCGTGGTCGGGGTCCAGGTCGATGAGGTCGGCGGAGTGGGCCAGCTCGTTGCCCCGGGTCACCTGCCGGGCCAGCACCTCGGCCATGGCCCGGAAGGAGCCGCCGCTCACCTTGGGGCTGCTCATCCCCCCGCTCCACTGGAGCGCCTTGGCCTTCTCCTTGACCTCGTCGGCGAGCGCGGAGAAGGCGGGATCGAAGTCGTCGATGACCGAGTTCTCGGCCAGGAACTTGACCAGGGCGGCGCGGTACTTCGGATCGCCCACCCGGTGCGAGACGGCCTGCGGATAGTTGGTGACATAACCGTCGTAGAACTTGGTCTGGGCCTCGCGATAGCCGTCGCGGTCACCGGCGGCCTTGGCCTGCTCCTTCACCCCGTGCATGCTGTTGGCCAGGGCGATGAACTCGGCCGACGGCGCCTCCTCGGACTCGCAGGCTTTGCGGAAGTCGTAGTCGGCGAGGCTGCCGCAGTAGTCACAGTAGATGTAGGCGGTGGGCGAGCCCAGCTGCTTGGCGGCACCGCAGGTCGGGCACGTGCAGCGCTTGGCGAAGTCGCTGCTCCAGGCCATGCCCAGGGCGGCCATGAGGGGCCGCACGTTCCCGGTCTTGGCGGCCGTGTCCGCCGCGCCCTGGGTGGCCGACATCTGCTGCATGGCGGCCTGCTGGGCGAGGGTGGCCTGCCGGGTCAGCTCCTCGAGGTTGGCGGGCATCCCGCCCCTGCCGGGATTTCCGGCCAGGGCACGGGCCTGGGCGGCCATCGCCTCCCAGTCGGTGCCACCGGGGGTCTGCCCGGGGATCGGCCCCGGTGTCGGGTTCTGGGGATTGCCGTAGGGGTTCTTGAAGATAGGCATGGCTGAACCATACCGAAGGCGCGGGAGGCACGCCAGAGGGCCGGGGCGGCTTAATCGATCCATCCCCAGGATGCTCCGCGGGCGCCGCGATCAGCCGCCCTCAGCGGCGGGCGATCGGCGAGTGGACCGGCGGGGACTCGAACCCCGGACCTCTGCCGTGCGAGGGCAGCGCTCTCCCAGCTGAGCTACCGGCCCCTGGGCGCCCCAGTGTACCGGCGGCAGGCGCCCCTCCGAGCGCCGCTCAGGCCTCCTCCGAGGCCTCGTCGACGAAGTACGTCTCGCAGGCCTCGTCGAGCAGCTGGGTGGTCAGCTCGGGCTCCCGCCCCAGGTAACGGCAGAGGTGGATGACGTGGTTGAGGAGATCCCGCGGGTGCGAGCCGTGGAACGCCCGCCCCTGGGCGAGGTAGTGGCGGGTGATGAGGTCGGTGATGACCTCCTCTCGATAGGGGATCTGCTGGGTGGCGCAGACCCGCCGCCAGATCTCGGCGAACTCCTCGCGGGTGGGATCGGGGACGTGCACCTTGAAGCGTACCCGGCGCAGGAACGCCTCGTCCATCAGGTTGTGGGGCTCGAGGTTGGTGCTCAGCATCAGCAGGCAGGTGAAGGGGACCGCGACGCTGGTCCCGGCGCGCGCGATGTTGACGTAGTCGACCCCATTCTCCAGGGGGACGATGAGGCGGTTGAGCAGGTCCCGGGGCGACATCTTCTGCTGCCGGCCGAAGTCGTCGACGAGGAGCAGGCCGCCGTTGGCCTTGAGCTGGAGCGAGGCCTCGTAGAAGCCGAGGGTGGCGTCGAAGCCCAGCTCCAGCATGCGCGGGGTCAGCTCCCCACCCGCCTTGACCGACGGTCTCTCGGCAAGCTGCCAGCGGGTGTCGTGGGGGGGCAGCTTGCGATCGATCGGGGTGTGGTAGATGGGGTCGTAGAAGCGGATCACCTCGCCGTGGACGTAGAGGGCGCGGGGGATGAAGACGGGCGGACCCATCACCCGCGCGCTGGCGTCGGCGATGCTGGTCTTGCCGTTGCCCGAGGGGCCGTAGAGGAAGCAGGCGTGGCGGGCCGAGAGGGCGGGGCCGAGGTGATCGAGTACCCGCTGGCTCAGCACCAGGTGCCCGAACACCTCGTGGAGCCGCTCGCGGTTGACGGCGATCCCCACCTCGGCCTGGCGGGCGGCCATGGCGTTGTAGTCGCCGATCGGCACCGGCGCCGGGCCCGCGTACTGGTTGATGTCGAGGAGCTCCCGGGCCCGCTGGCGGCCGGTGGTCGTGATCGTGAACTGCATCCCGGCGTTGATCGACTCCTCCTCGGCGAGGACCGCGGCGCGGACCCCAGCGGAGGCGCAGTACCCCTCGTCGGCCAGGAACTTGAGGGTGGTCTCGACGAACGGGAAGGGGATGCAGACGTGCCGGGCGACGTCGCCGCCCAGCATGCTGCCGTTGAAGTACAGGACCTTGAGGACCAGATCGCAGACGAAGCTGAAGGGGAGGCCGGTCTCCTCGGCGGTGCGGGGCATCGGCGGCAGCGCGATCGGGGCCGGCGCGACGGGAAGCGCTTGGACGGCCATATCTCGACCGATTGTGTCATCGGCGCGTTGCCGGCCCCGGGCGGGGCCGGGGATCTGTCATCGACCTGACACACGGCCGCGGGCTCGCGTTCCGGGGCGGGGAGCCGGGCGCCGCGAGCTGTGACGGGACCGTGACGGGGCGGTCGTGGTACCTTCCCGCCATGCGGGTCATCCCCCTGGACGAGGGCTATCCCGATCGGCGGCGGGTCGGCGCCTTCTGGATCGAGGAGAGCGACGGCCTGATCTGGTTCGGGGACTTCGTCGTGCTCGCGGTCATCGGCCTCTACATCCTCGCCGCCGTCCTCAACGGCGCGTAACCTGGACGGCCTCGGGCCGTTGTCCATGGGGGCGGGCCATGGTTCCCGGCCGCCCCCCCACACCGGAGTCCCCTCAAGGTCGTGCTCACACCCCCCCCCGGCGGCCCCCGCCCGCGACGGGTCCGCGCCGGCACCGTCCGCAACGGCACCGCTGGGCTGGCCGCGGCTGGCCGGGTCGACCCCGCGGACCCGGATCCCGCCGCCCGCCGCCGGGCCCGGCGCGACATCGTCCTGGGCCGCCGGCGCAAGGCACCCCGTCCCCGCCGCCCCCTGGTCCGGATCAGCCTGCTCCTCGCCGCTCTGCTCGCCACCGCCGGCGCCAGCGTCGCCGCCACCGTCTACACGGGCTACAACGTCTTCCTGGGCCAGGTCCCCGATGCGTCCACGGTCGCCGGGATGGAGCCAGCGGTGGACACCAACGTCTACTCCTCCAACGGCACCCTGATCGACATCCTGCACCCATCGGGCTCCTTCCATCTCCACGCACCCCTCGACGAGATCTCCAAGTACGTGCAGGAGGCGACCGTCGACATCGAGGATCGTCACTTCTACAGCGAGAGCTCGCTCGACCTGCCCCGGATCGTCGAGGCCGGCGTGGGCTACCTGCGGCACACCAACGCCGGCGGCGCGTCGACCATCCCCGAGCAGCTCGCCAAGATCAGCTTCCTGCAGGACAACGGCAGCCTCGCCTACAAGATCAAGGAGATCATCCTGGGCGAGGAGCTGGTGGACGACTTCTCCAAGAATCAGATCCTGGAGATGTACCTGAACCGGATCCCCTACGGGAACCAGGCGATCGGGATCCAGACCGCCGCCGAGATCTACTTCCACGAGACGGCGGCCAAGCTGGACCTGGCCCAGTCGGCGCTGCTCGCGGGCCTGCCCCAGGCGCCCTCGGAGTACAACCCGAACCTCAACCTGAGCGCCGCCAAGCAGCGCCAGAGCGCGGTCCTGGAGGCGATGGTGGGCATGGGCAGCATCACACAGAGCCAGGCCGCCGCCGCCTACGCGGAGAAGCTGACCTTCTACTCCTGGCAGTCGTTCCTGCCGCCCACCGTCATCGACGGGGCCAACACCAGCAGCTTCCTGACCTACCTGGAGGACATCTACCTCCCCGACCTCTTCCAGGGCGACACCTTCGTCAACCCCGGCGGCTATGACATCTACACGACGCTGAACCTCAGCGACCAGGCGCTCGCCGACCAGACGGTGAGCAGCATCATCAACGCCAACCCGGGCTGGTTCGTGCAGAAGAACGGTGGCGACGGAGCCCTGGTCAGCCTCGACCCCCAGAACGGCGAGATCTACGCCATGACCGGGAGCGCCAACTACGACAGCACGCTCTTCGGTGACGACGACATGGCCATCCAGACCCGGCAGCCGGGCTCCACGATGAAGCTCTTCACCTACACCGACCTGATCGCGACCCGCCAGTACACGATGACGACCCAGATCTCCGACGAGCCGCTGACCCTGGACGGCTGGGTCCCCAAGGACTACGAGGGGGCCTCCGCCGGATTGGGCTACTGCGAGATGGAGTACTGCCTGGGCAACTCGCTCAACCTGCCCGCGGTCCGGGCCGAGTACACGGCAGGCGTGGAACCGGTGGCCAACCTGGCCGTAGCCGCGGGGGTGACCCTGCTCCAGGGGACCAACTTCCCCGAGTCCACGGAGTACTCCTTCACCCTGGGGACGTTCCCGGTCAGCCCGCTCGACCTCGCCGACGGGGCGGCCACCATCGCCGACCTGGGCGTCCACCACGCACCCTCGCCGGTCGTGAAGGTCACGGTGGCCAGCGACGGCGCCACCGTCTACACCTACAACCCCAACACCAACGCTCAGCGCGTGGTGCCGGAGAACGTCGCCTACGTCATGGACGAGACGCTCAGCAACAACAACTTCCGGCAGCCCGAGTTCGGCTACTACGACCGGCTCACCCTCCCCGACCGTCCGGTCAGCGCCAAGACCGGCACCAGCGGGTCCGGTTACGACAACTTCGACAACTGGACGGTGGGCTGGACGCCCAACGTGCTCACCGCCGTGTGGATCGGTGACCCCCAGGGCGAGAGCCCGAACTTCGGCCTCGCCAACGTCACCAGCGGTCTGACCGGGGCGGCACCGATCTGGCAGACCTACATGGAGGGGGTGACCGCGAACACGCCGGTGGTCTGGTACAACCAGCCCTCCGACGTGTACGAGGCGGGGGGCGCGTGGTACCTGCCGGGCACCGGGCCGGGATACGGCGTCCCCGATGGCGTCATCTGCGACCCGGACTGCGCCCAGCCGCCCACGGCGTCGGACACGCCCTTCTCGCAGCCGCAGCCCAGCCCCAGCCCGACGCCGAGCGCCTCGCCCTCCCCGGAGATCACGCCCTCACCGTGAGTCAGCCGGGCTGAGCCTCCTCCCCGGCATCGGATGGGGGGCCGCGGCGAAGGAGGGCCCACACCGCGTCGAGGTCGGAGACCTGGGGCAGGGTCGGCTCGAGAGCCACGGCCGCGGGCTCCACCTCCCCGAGGGCGGCGACCCGGATCGAAACGTTGCAGCGAACCCGGAGCGGCATCTCGGCGGCGGAGAGGTTGTCGCTCAGCGACCACCAGTAGTGGAGGGCGACGTCGTCGGCAGCCTCGACGCTGACCGAGAAGGCGTTGAGCAGCGGCGCGTCCTCGGCGTCGTCGACGTCGGCCGAGAAGATGCGCAGGAGGCGGAGGAAGGCGCCCTGGTCGAGGCTCACGTCGAGGGCGTCGACGGCGCGGTCCTCGACCGGCGGTGCTGCACCACCCCCCGGCGCTTCCCCCGGCGCCGTCTCCCCAGCCGCCTCGGCTCCGGGGAGCACGTCGAAGGTCGCGTCCTCGACGGAGATCTGCGCCAGCTCACTCTCGAACTCCTCGAGGTCGAAGATCCGGGGACGGGCGATGAGGCGTCCCCAGCGCTCCCCGCGGTCGAGGCTGTATGCGTAGGTGTCGCTGTCCCTCGCCACCATGAATCGCTTGGGGGCACCGGATCCGTAGAGGGCCACCTGGGCCCGGTCGAGAACCCTGTCGTCGTACTCCACCAGGGTCTCCAGGACCAGGATGGCAGGCTCGGCGGGGACGCTCGCGGCGACGGGCGGCAGGGTCCGCTGCTGGAACTCCAGGGTCACCCGCACCCGGCCGGCGTCGCCGATCCCGGCGCGCATCTCGCGGTAGAGGGCTCCGAGGGTGAGACCGTGCTCCGAGCTCATCGCGGGGGGCACGGGGGCGAGGGGCGGCGGCTCATCGCCGGTGGACGATAGCGCGTGACAGGCACCGCCGACTCCACGGGAGGGGCGGGGCGCGCGGGGCCTGCCCGCGTGGCGTGCCGGGGGATGCGCCGGTCCGCCGGATAGACTGGCCGGATGACCGAGACCACGGGGCCGGAGGAGGAAGGGCTCCCACCCCAGCCCCCGGCTCTGGCGCGGTTCGTGGCCCTGGGGCTGGTGACCCGGTATCGCCTCCGTCTCGCCGATCCGCGCGACAGCCGCCTGGGCGACCTGAGCACCGACTACGACCTGGTGGCGGCCTCCTGGACCGGGCCCCGCTCGGCCCTGGTCGGCTTCTTCCGTCCTCCCGATGATCCCGCGGCGCAGGTGGCCGACCTGCATCGCCGCATCGGCGCCGCGCTGCGCTGGGGCGACGCCCGCCTCCGGCTCCAGCCGGCGGCCCGGTGCGACATCCTGCTGGTGGCCCTGGCGCCGCTCAGCGTGCAGCTGCCGCCGCCGGCCCATCCCGCCGTCCAGGTGGGCGTGATCTGGGCCGATGCCGAGCGGGGCGAGGCCGCGGCGCTGCTGCCGCCGGCGCCGGGCCTGCCCGGGGTGGGCGAGATCCGGGCGGCGGCGCGGGCGCTGCGCGGCGGCGCCCAGGCGCCGACGCTGGCCGCCGTCGACCTCGCCGAGCGGGAGGCCGTGCACGGCGGCTACGTGGCCCCGGTGCGGCGCGCCCTGATCGCCACGCCGCGGCTCACCTACGCGCTGATGGCGACGTTCGTGGTCGTCTTCCTGATCGAGAACACGGTGCTCAACGGGCCATACGAGAACTCGTACCTCGGGGTGGGCGGGATCTATCTCGGTTACCCGGGCGGGAGCCAGTGGTGGCGCTTCCTGAGCACCGCCTTCCTCCATGTCCCGGGATTCTTCGGGAACGGCACCGGCTTCGCCTCTTACCTCTCCCTTCACCTCCTGGTCAACTGCTACTCCACGGTCATCCTGGGCCGCATCGTCGAGCCGATGTACGGCCGGCTCACCATGCTGGCCACCTTCATCGGCGCGGCCTTCGCCGCCAGCGGCGTGAGCGCGATCGCGTTTTCGCTCAACCTGCCCGGGTCCAGCCCCGAGTTCGTGGGCGCATCGGGCGGCCTGATGGGCCTGCTCGGCCTCATCCTGGTGCTGGGCCGCGTGCAGGGCCGCAACGTCCCGGTCGGCCTGGCCCAGACGCTGCGCCGATGGGTGCTCCTCTCCCTGCTGTTCACCGTCGTCCTCGGCTTCACCCTCTCCAGCTACATCAACAACTACGCGCACCTCGGCGGCTTCGCCGCCGGCGCGCTGATCGGCCTGGCCATCCCGCCGGTGCGCGCCATCGGCGGCAACGACCTGAACCCCTGGCAGAAGACGGCGCTGATCGGCGTGGTCGCCGTGGGCGCCCTGGCGATGCTCCTCGCCGTGGTCAACTTCGCCCAGTTCCTCGCCAATCCGGGGCCGCTCATCCCCAGCGGGTGACCTCTTTCGGGCTGCCGCTCAGGCCGCCCAGATCAAGGAAGGGAGCAGCGCAGCGAGGGAGCGCACGGAGGTGCGTGACCGAGGCAGCCGCGACCTGACGCCGAGCTGGGCGGAAAGGAGCGGCAGCCGGCCTCAGCTGGCCTGAGCCCGAGGGGAGCTCCACAAGCCCTCGAGGTCGTAGAAGACGCGCTCCCCCGGCAGGAAGACGTGGGCGATCACGGAGTCGAAGTCGGCGCAGGCCCAGGACGCGTCGCGCAGTCCGGCGACATGGAGGGGGCGGACCCCGGCGGCCCGGCAGGCCTCCTCGATATTGTCAATAATGGCACGAACCTGGCGGTCGGTGTCGCCCTCGCAGACCACGAAGAAGTCCGCGACGGTGGTCTTGCCCCGGAGGTCGATGGACACGATGTCGCGCGCCTTCTTGTCGGCGGCGGCGGCGCTGATCACCTCCACCAGCTCCTCGGGCGTCATCGGCCATCGATTATGACATCGGTGCCGGCACCGGCTGACCGGCGGAGTGGCTGGCCGGGCGTCCGCCGGGCCGGGCGGCCAGGCTCAGCGGTAGAGACCGCGCTCCTCGATGATCGCGGCCACGGCGGGGCTGACCAGGCCGTCCAGGGACTCGCCGGCCACCACCCGGCGCCGGATCTCGGTGGCCGAGACGTCCGGAGAGTCGATCCCCACCACCCGGGTGCGCTCCGGCCGGAAGCCGAGGCCGATCGCCTCGGCGTGGTGGATGACGGCCTCGCCGGCGCGGTTGACGAGCACGAAGTGGTAGCCGCCGAGGAGCTCCGCGGCACCGTGCCAGCTCGAGGTCTGCCGGGCGGCGTCGGCGCCGAGCACCACCCAGAGCTGGACGCCCGCATGTTGCGCCGCGAGGTCACGCATGGTGTCGAGCGTGTAGGAGGGGCCGTCGCGGCGCAGCTCCAGGTCCAGGACGGCGATCCGGGACCGGCCCTGGATCCCGGCGCGGCACATCGCCAGGCGATCCGCGGCTCGGGCGGCCACCGGACCGCGATGGGGCGGGACGCCGGCCGGCACCACCCAGGTCTCGTCGGCGAGAACGCCGTCCCGCGCCTGCTCGGCGACCGCCAGATGACCGAGGTGGAAGGGGTCGAAGGTGCCGCCGAAGACGGCGACCCGCGCGCCGGCCATCAGCGCGCCCGGCGTGAGGACCGGGGCGGGGGACCGAGCGCGTCGGCCGCGTAGGCGAACTCCGCCGACGCGATCCGGACGGTGTCGCCGTCGTGGCAGCCGGCCGCCGCCAGGGCCGAGTCGACACCGGCCGCGGCCAGCCGCCTCTGGAGGGCGACCACCGCTTCCTCCTCGTCCAGGTCCGTGCGCTCGACGAGGCGCTCGACCAGGGCGCCGCTGACCCGGAAGGCGCCGTCCGGCTCGCGCTCCACCCGGGGGGTCCCGGCCGGGCGGGGGACGTGCCGGTACACCCGATGGCCGCCCTCGCCCGTCGCCGGCGCGGGCGGCGCCGCCACCCGGGCAGCGGTCCTGCGCGCCTCGGCCACCAGGTCCGCCGCCGCCTCGAGGAGGGCCCGCGTGCCGATCCGGCCCGCGGCGCTGACCGGGTAGGCGGCGGGGAGCACGGCCTCCAGCTCCGCCGCCGCCTCGGCCCCGTCGGCCACGTCCACCTTGTTGAGGGCGATGACCGTGGGCCGCTCCGCGAGCTCCGGGCTGAAGGCGCGCAGCTCGGCCTCGACCTGGTGGATCGCGTGCCTCGCCTCCACCGCCCCCGCGGCGCAGTCGACGACGTGGATGAGCACCCGGGTCCGCTCCAGGTGGCGGAGGAATTCGGTCCCGAGGCCGGCCCCCTGGTGGGCCCCCTCGATGAGCCCGGGGACGTCGGCCAGGATCAGGGTGCGCCCGCCGTCCAGCTCGGCAACGCCGAGGTTGGGGTGCAGGGTGGTGAAGGGGTAGGCGGCGACCTTGGGCCGGGCCCCGGTCAGGGCCGCCAGGAGGGTGGACTTGCCGGCGTTGGGAAGCCCCACCAGGCCGATGTCGGCGATCAGCTTGAGCTCCAGGTGGATGCGCCGCCCCTGCCCCGGATCGCCCAGCTCCCCGATCCGGGGAGCCTGGCGGGTGGCGCTCGCGAAGTGGGCGTTGCCCCGGCCGCCTCGACCACCCGCCGCGACCACCAGGCGCTGGTCGGGGCGGGCGAGATCGCCGATCAGCTCGCCGGTCTCCGCGTCGGTGACCACCGTCCCGGCGGGGACGGGGAGCACCAGGTCGGCCCCGTCGCCGCCCGACCGCTGAGTTCCGCCTCCCGGACGGCCGTCCGGGGCGCGGTAGCGGCGCCGCTCCCGGTAGCGGCCCAGGCTGCTCTCGGCGGGTTCGACGGCGAGCACCACGCTGCCCCCGTGGCCCCCGTCGCCGCCGTCCGGGCCACCCCGGGGGACGTACTTCTCGTGCCGGAAGCTGACCGCACCACGACCGCCCGAACCGGCGACGACGTCGAGAGTGACCTCGTCGAGGAACACGTCACACGCCCTGGCTCAGCCCAAGCTCACGCCGGCGGCGCGGGGTCGCTTGGTCAGCCGGCCCCGGCGGCCTCGGTCGATGGTGTGGCAGAGGAGCCAGCGGGCGCGACCTCGTCGTCCGCCTCCTCGACCGCGCCCCCCGCCGTGACCTGGAGCACGGGGAGCGCCAGCACCCGGGCGCGGGTGCGATCGCCCCCCTTCTGGTCGTAGGCGACCAGGCCGCTGGCCAGGGCGTAGAGGGTGTGGTCACGGCCCACCCCGACGTTGTCACCGGCCACGATCCGGGTACCGCGCTGCCGGACCAGGATGGTCCCGGCGAGCACCAGCGAGCCGTCACCGCGCTTGACGCCGAGCCGCTTGGCGTTGGAATCGCGTCCGTTGCGGGAGCTGCCCCCGCCTTTCTTGTGAGCCATCTCTCGTCAACTCGCCTCCGGCGGGGTGGCCTTGCGTCCGGCGCGCCGCCTGGTGGATGCCGACGGCGCGGGGGCTGGAGCGGCCTCCTCGGGCTCCGCCGGCTCCGGCTCGGGCGCAGTGGCCGGCTTCCGGCTGCGCCGCGCGGGGCGCGCCGCAGCCTCGACCGCGGCCGGGATCTCGTCGGCCACCGGCGGGGCGGCGGGCTCGGCGGTCACCACCTCCTCGGCGGCCTCGGGCTCCGTGACGCCGGCGGCGCGCCGGCGGCGGCGGGGCGGGGCGGGCTCCGGGGTCGCCTCGGGCACGGCCTCCTCCTCGCCGAGGGCCTCGGTGGCCGGCGAAGCCTCCGCCGTGACGGGCTCGGGGAGAGCCTCACCGCTGGCGACGAAGCGGTCGACCACCAGCTCGGTCAGGTCGGCGCGGAACCCCAGGGTCCGGCGATGCCGCTTCTTCGGCTTGAAGGTGAAGACCCGGATCTTGGGGCCGCGGCGGTGCGCGGCCACGGTGGCGGCGACGCGGATCCCGTCCAGGTTCGCCGCGTCGACCTCCACGCCGTCGGCGTCGGAGAGGAGCAGCACCGGGGAGAGGCCGATGACATCGCCGACCTCCGCGCTGAGGCGATCGACCACGAGCCGGTCACCGGGGGAGACTCGGTACTGATGTCCGCCGTGCCGGACGACGGCGTACATGGCGGGGGCGTCCGACGGCTCTGGTGCGTTCATCGCTCAGTGGCAACAGCTGACAAGATCATTGGTCCTCCGCGCCCTCGGCACGGAAGAGGCCCGTCGGCGGACAGGCGAATGAGCACGGCGCTCCGTGCTCCCGAGGCAGGATACCAGATGCCCGCGGAGGCTTGGACGGGGTTTCCGGATCGGCGCATAATCCCCCCACCCGGGGGTCCAGCCCGGGCCGCCGCCGGTGCCCGGGAGAGACGATGTCCGGCCTCGACAGCCCCGCAGGTCCAGACCCCGGTGGGGGCCAGAGTCCGCCCGGGCCGCCGCCCGATCCGGACTACGCGGGCCCGCCCGGGGAGCCACCGCCCTACGGCTTCGCCCAGCCGGCGTATCCGGGTGGCCCCCAGCCATACGGCGCGTACCCGTACCCCGGGGCACAGACCGGCACCGGGCTCCCGCTCGCAGCGCTGGTGGTGGGCCTGGTCAGTGTGGTCCTCTCCTGGGTCCCCTTCGCCGATTTCGCGCTCGGCGTCGTGGCGATCGCCTTGGGTGGCTTCGGCATCTCCCGTATCGAACGGAGCGGGGGCGCCGGCAGGGGGATGGCCATCGCCGGGCTCGTGCTCGGGCTGGTCGCGGTCGCCATCTCGGTGGTCTTCTGGGTGTTCATCTACGGAAAGCTGAACTCCTGCTACGGCGCCGGCTGCTAGGCTGACCCACCGCATGACCGCCAGCGACGACCCCGGCGCCTCCGCGCAGCCCACTCCGGCCGGGCCCGCCGGCCCGTCGCCGCAGCCCCCCGGGCATCCACCCTATCCGGCATATCCGTACCCGCCGCCGTACTGGATGCCGCCCGGTGGCGGTGTGCCTCCCCGGCAGGCCAGTGGAATGGGGACCGCCTCCGGGATCCTCGGGATCGTGGGCTTCGCGATGGCGATCATCCCGGCGGTGTACTGGTTGTTCTACCAGGTGTCGGTGATCAGCGCCGAAACCTACACCGGCGTCTCCGGGGTCAACACGCTGATGGGTCTGGACTTCGTGGTCGCCACCCTGGCGATCGTGTTCGGGGCGGTCAGCCTGACCCGGCCCGGCGCCCCGGGAAGAAGCGGCACCGGGCTCGCCCGGATCGGGCTGGCGCTCGGGGCGGTCTCGCTGGTGCTGGCGGTCGTCTTCCTACCGCTGGTCATCTCGGCGGCCAACGCCGCCAGCTGCGCGGCCTACCCGGGCAGCTGCTGACAGCGGTACCGCTCCGGCGGGCGGCTCAGGCTCCGGTCACTCCCTGCCAGCGCGGCACCCCGCCCCCCTCGTCAGGGCCCCCCTCCTGCGGAGATCCGGCGACCAGACCGGGCTTCATCGCCGTCAGCTCCGAGATCATGAGGGACCACGCCTCCTCGCTCAGCGGGAAGGGTGCCTCGAGCGTCGCCCACCCCACCCCGAGCGGCAGCAGGATCGAGCGCGTCGCCGGAGGACGGTCGACCGGGCGGAAGATCGGCTCGACGGATCTGCCTCCGCTCGGTAGCTTCCGAGTATTCGGTGCCGGCATACCCCTGGACTCCTCCGTGGCTGGGCCAGATCCACCGCCCCCAACCCTATCAGATGACGTCATCCCCGCGAAGGCAAATGTTCGCTTCATCTGAGCGATAAACTCATCCGACCCATTGGGAGTAAAGCCTCGGTCCCGGATCAGCCAGAGACGAAGGCTGGCATCCGAGGGCAGACCGCCGTCGTACCTCTCCCAGACCTCCTGATGGACTCCGGGGAGCAGGGCGGCCTGCTGGATGGCCGCGTCACGCACCGCCGAGCCGGTCTCCTCGAGGAGGATGGTGAGGGCCAGATCCGTCAACCGGCCGTGCCGGCTCGCCCCCGCTCCCTCGTCGGCCAGGAGGCCGAACTTCTTGAGGGCCGCCAGGACCACGCCACCGGCCCCGCTGCGGGGTTTGAGGCCCCAGTCGTCGTAGAGGGTGTCGACGGCTGCCGGCTGCCGCCCCTCGCGCTCATAGACGGTCCGGGCCCGGTCGAGCGCCGTGGCCAGGTCGATGCCGGGGTAGCTGGGGCTGCGCGACCTCATCGCCCCGCGCCTGCCCCGGCCCGAACCCCGACGTCGACCGGAGAACCTACTGGAACGACTACCGAAGAGGCTCCGGCCAATCCCCCACCTGGTAGGGAATGTCTCCAGTAGCCAATGGACTCTCTAGCTGATAAAACTAGATAAAACGTGGCAATCGCCTTACTGGAGGGGCTACCGACCGCCCATGTCTGGATCAGCAGCCAACCCGGTTGAGGTCGTATCCCTGACCATGGATGCATCATAGCCGCCCACCGGCGGTCACGGAGCGGTTGCCGCCGGCCGGCCGCGCGGCCCGGTCAGCACGACCGCCGGGGCCTCAGACCACCAGGTTGACGATCCGGTCGGGCACGGCGACCACCTTGCGGGGATCCCGCCCGGCGAGCAGCTCGACCACCCGTGGGTGACCGAGGGCGAGGCGCTCCAGCTCCGCGGCCGGCGTGCCGGCGGGGCACTCGAAGGTGGCCCGCAGCTTCCCGTTCACCTGCACGGCGATGGTGATCTGGGGCTCGGCGGCCAGCGCCGGGTCGTGCACCGGCCAGGGCGCCCGGTGCACCGAGCCGGCCTCACCGAGACGCTCCCACAGCTCCTCGGTGATGTGGGGGGCGAAGGGGGCCAGCAGCTGGACCAGGGTGCGGGCGTCGATGCGGCGCGCCGAGCCCGCACGGGCCTCCTCGTCGATCCCCCGGGCCAGCTCGTGGAGGGCCGCGATGGCGGTGTTGTAGTGGAGGGACTCGATGGCGGCCTCGACGGCTGCGACGGTGCGATGCCGGCGCCGCTCCCGCTCCGGGTCGGCGAGGTCAGCGGAGCCGGCCTGCTGGACGCAGCGCCAGACCCTCTCCAGGAAGCGGCTCTGCCCGAGCATCCCGCGCTCGTTCCACTCCCCACCCTCGAGGAAGGGGCCGAGGAACATCACGTGGAGGCGCAGGGCGTCGGCGCCGTGGCGGGCCATGTAGGTGTCGGGGTTGACGACGTTGCCCTTGCTCTTCGACATCTTGCCCTTGCCGCCGAAGGTGAGCATGCCGTTGGCCCGGAAGCGGGTGAACGGCTCCGGCACGGGCACGTGACCCATCTCGTGGAGGGCGCGCATCAGGAAGCGCGCGTACATGAGGTGGAGGACGGCGTGCTCGTTGCCGCCGATGTACATGTCGACGGGAAGCCAGTGCCGGGTCCGCTCGGGGTCGAGGGCCCGGTCGGCGAAGTCCGTCGACGGATAGCGCATGAAATACCAGCCCGAGTCCAGGAAGTTGTCGTTGACGTCGGTCTCCCGCTTGGAGGGCCTACCGCAGACCGGACAGGGCACGTTGACCCACTCCTCGACCTGGGCCAGCGGGGAGACCCCGGTGCCGAGCGGGCGGAAGTCCTTGACCTCGGGGAGCAGGACCGGGAGGTCGGCCTCGGGGACGGCCACCGGGCCGTGAACCGGACAGTGGATGATCGGCAGCGGCGGACCCCAGTAGCGCTGGCGCGAGATGATCCAGTCGCGGAGCCGGAACTGCACGTGGGCGCGCCCGGCGCCGCGCGCCTCGAGCATCTCGACCACGCGCCGCCGGCCCTCGAGCGAGGGTGTGCCGTCGAGGGAGCCGGAGTTGACCATCGGTCCCTCGCCGGTCCACGCTCCGGCCTCCACGTCGCCGCCGCCGACCACCTCGACGATGCGCAGCCCGTGGGCCCGGGCAAACTGCCAGTCCCGCTCGTCGTGCCCAGGCACGGCCATGATCGCCCCGGTGCCGTAGCCGCCCAGGACGTAGGGTGCCGCCCAGACCGGGATCTGCTCGCCGGTCAGCGGATGCACGGCGACGCTGCCGAGGTCGAAGCCGACCGAGAAGTCCGGCTCGGCGTCGGCCGCGGGGAGCCCGGCCCGCCACTCCTCCACCGCGGCACGGCGGTCCACGAGGGTGAAGTCGGCGAGCTGCGGATGATCCGCGCCGATGACCAGGAAGGTGGCGCCGAAGAGGGTGTCGGGGCGCGTCGTGAAGACCGTCACCTGGTCACGCGCGCAGTCATCGAGCCGGAAGCCGATGAGCGCACCCTCGCTGCGGCCGATCCAGTTGCGCTGCGCCACCTTGGTCCGCTCACTCCAGTCCAGGGTGTCCAGAGCGTCGAGCATCTCCTGGGCGTAGCGGGTGGTCTTGATGAACCACTGCTTGAGGAAGCGGGTCTCGACCGCGGTGCCGCAGCGCTCGCAGTGCCCGCTCAGCACCTGCTCGTCGGCGAGCACGGTGAGACACGACGGGCACCAGTTGACCGGGCCCTCGCGGTGCTCGGCGAGCCCGGCCTTGAAGAGCTGGAGGAAGACCCACTGGGTCCAGCGGTAGTAGGTGGGGCTGGTGGTGTCGATCTCGTGCGACCAGTCGACGCCCAATCCGAGCCTCTTGAGCTGCTGCTCCCGGAAGTACTCGACGTTGCGGGCGGTCAGGATGGCCGGGTGCTCGCCCACCTTGAGCGCGTAGTTCTCGGAGTGGATCCCGAAGGCGTCGAAGCCCAGCGGCTCGAAGACGTCATCGCCCTTCTGGCGCCGGTAGCGGCCGTAGATGTCCGCCCCGGTGAAGGCGTAGGCGTTGCCGATGTGCAGCTTCTCCGCCGAGGGGTAGGGAAACATCATCAGGCAGTAGAAGGGGCGGGCACCCTCCATGTCGGTGCGGTAGGTCTGCCGCTCCGCCCAGATCCGCTGCCACTTGGCGTCCAGGGCGGGCAGGTCGAGACGGTCGAGCTTGGCGGGGATCGGAGGGGGCGCCGGACTCTCCATTGGCGGCACAGGGTACCGCGTCGTGGCGCCCATAACGTGCGATCGCCGCGGGGTCCGCGGCGCTCCCGCGGAGGGATCGGGCGGGGCCGCCGGCCATCCTGCTAGCGTAGTTGCGTGACCCGATTTCCGGGTCCCGCGCTGGCGATGGCGCTGCTTCTGGCCGGCTGCACCGCCGTTCCAGCGACGGTGCCGGCGACCCACCGGACGGGACCGACCGCCGCGGCGAGCACCTTGACGGCCGCGCCCGCGACCCCGTCGGTGACCGGGTCCGTCACCGCCACCGCAGAGCAGTTCGCCGAACAGACCGCGAGCGGCGATTGGGACGCGCAGTGGACCCTCCTGGCGCCCCAGGCCCAGTCGCTGTGGCCGAGCCAGAGCGCCCGCACCGCGATGCTCCAGGCCAAGTTCTCGGGCGCGCCGATCAGCTGGATCACCCTCGGACCGCCCACCCAGGGCCTGACCTGGTATGACCCCGAGAGCCCCGCGGTGTGGATCCCCGACACCTGGAGATTCCCGGTGAGGGTGAGCTTCCAGAGCCCCAGCTCGCTCTCTCCGCCGGGGATCGCGGCGCTCTTCTCGATGACCCAGATCTGGGTGGAATACGACGCCGTCTCGGGGCTGGCGCTGGTGCTCGGCGAGGGTCCCGCCTCGATGGACGCCCCGGTGATCGTCCCGGCCAGCGTGACCCCCCGCCAGGTCGACGTCCCGATCTTCATGTACCACCTGGTCGAGAACCAGGTGCCGCAGGAGAGCGCCTACGGCGGCCCCACGGAGGGCTGGGCGATCGACGTCGGGCTCACCACCCTGACCAGCCAGTTCCAGGCGCAGATGGCCTACGCCTCCTCCATCGGCGCCACCAGCATCTCGCTGCAGCACCTGGCCGACGCCCTCCTCTACGGGCTGCCACTGCCGCCCCACTGCTTCGTGGTCACCTTCGACGACGGCCGGCTCAGCCAGTGGACGAACGCGGCCCCGATCCTCCGCCAGTACGGCTTCACCGCCGTCTTCTTCCCCTGCACCGCGCTGATCGGGGGGGTGTACGGCCCCCAGCAATACATGACCGCAGCCCAGATCCGCGAGCTGGCCAGCACCGGCTTCTCGGTCGGTGACCACACCCTCAAGGACAACGTGGCGCTGTGGGCGGGCGAGGCCACCACGCAGCAGCTGCAGCTGGTCACCGATCAGAGCAAGACCACCCTGGAGACCCTGGTTGGCGGCCAGCCCATCCAATTCATCGCCTACAGCGGTCTGTGGCCGGGACCGAGCCAGTTCTCAGACAGTGCCCAGGAGCAACCTCTCTTCTCGACCCTGAGCGGCTACGGCTACGTGGGCGGCGTGCAGGACCTCGACGATCCCACCGCCACCGATTACAGCACCGCGCTCTGGCAGCTCCCCCGGGTCCGGGTCGGGACCGGAACCGCCATCGCCAGCTGGGGGACCTGGGTGGAGAACGCGGCATAGCCGCCATGCCCGCACCCAGATCACCACTCGCCTGGGCGGACGGGGTCCTCCTCGCCGACGAGCGGGCGGGCCTCCTGCGCCGGCTGCGCCGGCGCGAGGGCGGCAGCGACCCCCGCTGCAGCGTGGACGGCAGGGCGGTGGTCGTCTTCAGCTCGAATGACTACCTCGGTCTCGCCACCCACCCCGCGGTGCGCGAGGCCGCCTCCCGCGCCGCCCGCGACATGGGTGTCGGTGCCACCGGGTCGCGGCACCTCTCCGGGTGCCACGCGGCCATCACCGACCTGGAGGAGGCGCTGGCGGGGTTCGTGGGCGCGGCCACCGCCACCGTCGCTCCCAGCGGATACGCTGCCAACGTCGCCCTCCTGGAGGCGCTGGGCGGGCCCGACGCCAGCATCCTGAGCGACGCCGCCAACCACGCATCGCTCATCGACGGCTGCCGGGCGTCGCGGTCGCGGGTGGCCGTATACCGCCACCGCGACCTCGGCGACCTGGAGGCACGGCTGGCCGAGGCGGAGGGGCGCCCGATCATCGTCACCGACTCGGTCTTCTCGATGGAGGGGGCGGCCGCCGACCTGGTCGGCCTCGACCGCCTGGCCCGGCGCCACGGCGCCTGGCTGGTCGTCGACGAGGCCCACGCCCTGGGCACCGCCGGGCCGGGAGGGCGCGGCCTCGCCGCCGAGCAGGGGGTGGCCGGCGACCACGTGGTCCGGGTGGTCACCTTCTCCAAGGCCCTGGGCGCGGCGGGGGCGGCGGTCTGCGGCGCCGCGCCGGTGCGCCAGCTCCTTCTCCAGCGCGGCCGGGCCCTCGTCTTCTCGACCGCACCCCCCCACCCCACCGTGGCCGCCGCACGCGCGGCGCTCGACGTGCTGATGGCGGCACCGGAGCTGGTCGTCCGCGTGCAGGCGCACGGCCGTCTGCTCCGCGCTCGGCTCGGCGAGGCCGCGCTGCCGGGCGCCCGCGACGGCTCCCCCATCGTCGCGGTGCTGGTCGGCGACCCCGAGCGGACGATGTGGCTCGACGCCCAGCTCTGGGAGCGCGGGTTCCTGGTCCAGGGAGTCCGCCCCCCGACCGTCCCCCCGGGGACGAGCCGGCTCCGGCTGGTCGCCGGTGCCCGGCACAGCGAGGCCGAGATCGAGGGTGTTGCCGCGGCGGTGCGCTCCCTGCTGGCCGGCGGATGAGCCGGGTCGTCGCCATCACCGGAACCGGAACCGGCGCGGGCAAGACGGTGCTCGCTGCCGCCCTCTGCGCCGCGCTGCGCCGCCGCGGGCTGGACTGCCGCGCCATCAAGGCGGTGGCCACGGGCGTGATGCCGGGGAGCGAGGGCGACGACGCCAGGCTGCTCCGGAGCGCCTCGCCGGGGTCGAGACCGGCGGTCCTCGAGACGTTCACGCTGGCCCGCTCCCCGCTGGCCGCGGCAGCCGCCGAGGGGCGCGAGGTGGACGTCGAGGCCCTGGCCCATGCCGCGGAAGAGCTGGCGGCGGGCTGCGACCTCCTCCTCGTCGAGGGGGTGGGAGGTCTGCTGGTGCCGCTCACCCGGCGGCACACGGTGCGCGACCTCCTCCGCCGCCTCGACGCGGAGCTGGTGATTGCCGCGCTCCCCGGGCTGGGCACCATCAACCACACCGCGCTCACCGTCGAGGCGGCGCGGGGAGCGGGGCTCCGCCTGCTCGGGGTGGTGCTCGTCGACGCCGGGGGCGAGGACGACCCCGCCTTCGTGGCCGAGAACGCGGCCCAGATCGCCAGCCAGTGCGCGATCCCCGTGCTCGGCGTCCTGCCCCACCTCCACGACGTCACCGACGTCGGCGCGCTGGCCGACGCGGCCGGGACGCTCGACCTCTCACCGCTCATCGCGCCGCGCGACGACGCGACCGCGACGGTGGTGGCGGCCGACCGCCGCCATGTGTGGCACCCCTTCACCCCAACCAGCGAATGGCGGCGGGAGCAGCCGCTGGTGATCCGTTCCGGCCACGGCTGCTGGCTGCTCGACGAGAGCGGACGGCGCTACCTGGACGGGATCAGCAGCCTCTGGTGCACGGTGCACGGCCACGCCCATCCGGTCCTGGATCGCGCGGCGCACGAGCAGCTGGGCCGGATCGCCCACAGCACCTTCCTGGGCCAGACCCACGCCCCCGGGGCACTGCTCGCCGAGGAGCTGGCCGCGGTGGCCCCGCCCGGGCTGGACCGCGTCTTCTACTGCGAGGCCGGCGCGGCTGCGGTCGAGGCGGCGCTCCGGATCGCCCTGCTCGCCCAGCGCCACGCCGGCCACGCGGAGCGGATCCACTTCGTCGCCCTGGGCGAGGCCTACCACGGCGACACCGCGGGGGCCGTGAGCGTGGGTCGCAGCGAGCCGTTCCACCTGGGGCTCGACCCCATCCTCTTCCCGGCGCACACGGTGCCCAGCCCCCACCTCGACGAGGAGGCCTCGCTGGGCGCGCTCGCCCGCCTTCTCGACGAGCA
>Ga0326727_10000892_pt1 | contig 116499 bp, 90 predicted proteins | sample MB2enrmetagenome_FD_207643 | JGI IMG/M metagenome (GOLD analysis project Ga0326727, IMG submission 207643) | Lab enriched peat soil microbial communities from McLean, Ithaca, NY, United States - MB29MY | ecosystem: Environmental > Terrestrial > Soil > Wetlands > Peat | place: USA: New York... | reverse complement strand
TCCGGATATGTTCCAGCGCCTTGTGATCCAGTGTACGACCGTCAATTTTCGCCATGCCCACCTTATAGACCGACCGGCTATGCCTTGTCTACTTAAATGTCATCTATCCTAAAGACCAGTCAGTACAGTTGATGACCTGACCAAGGCGTTATCTACAGAATCGATGACCACCAGGAAACTACGCGAGTCAGTTCTTAAAGATACCGGGATGTCGAGGTCCATGTTTTACGAATTACTCCAGGAACTGAAAGAAACGCCTGGAGTGTCGTTCGATGAGGAAAAGCAGTTGTGGAGTTACGAAAGTCCCAACCGTGCTGCCTTGACCTGAAAACACCGTCCAGAATCGTCCAGGTTGTCCATTTTGGACATCCTGGACAGTGGACAAAGGCTTCCAGGAGTGTCCACGAAGCTGTCCACGGGCATTTTCACCACATGAATATTGTAGCGAATATGCCAGGTCCACTGTCGTCGTCCACGGTATAGGGAACGTGGACACTGGACAATGGAAATCATTCGACAACACCTCCCGGATCGCCCAGACCTCCCTGAAGGTCGGTCTGGGCTCGTTGCCGGTAGGTCTGGTCAATCTTTCGGAAAACCAAACTTTCCAGAATCCGTGGAAGAAATCATTCGGACATCAGGTAACCAGAAATGTGGGCGCCGTGGAAAGGAGCCCGGTTTCGTTGCTTCATTGGTTGGTATCAAGTATCAGCACCAAGAAAGTGTGAGACTTGAGACCTTTGAGACTTGGAGACGAAGTGACCAAAGTGACGAAAGTGACCAAAGTGACCTAAATGACCCCAGGATCATTGGGACTAAATCAACCGAAGATGCTGAAATTGAACAAGTTGCGCCGTGGAAAGTCCTTGTGTGCCGGGATTTCATTTGCCAGTGCTCCCTACCTTTAACGTTAAAGTGAATCAAGCGGTACCGGATTTGGAGCGTACGCAGCCTTGGGCGCTGTTTGTTGGGGGTGTATGGGTTCTGACATGGTGAGAAGCCTCGATCGTTTATAGGGCATTCTGGACGCATTTCCCGATTCAAGACCCGTATCTTACATTTTCGGGGATCGTAACTTTAAGAATCGCAGGCGGCCAGCTATATGAGTGAGGCGTCGGTGGCAGGTTCTGGGCCATTTGCAATTGGCCGACGGAGAGCTGAATTGATGGCGTGTTGGAGCGGCGTTGGCCCATCTGGCGGGTCTGGGAGTCGAGCGCCAGCGGAAGCGGACGAACAGACATTCAGGGGTTGACCTTGGTCGGAAAATGAGCATAAGCTCCTGATATGAAAGGTGTTGAGGAGAAAACCGGTCCGTCCGGCTCAACAGACCGCACAACGGACCCCCGTTTGTGCAATCATTGTTCGCCGGTTGCACGAAAGATGAGGTTCTTTGCCGGTCAGCAAGAATGAAGAGACGATCTCGACGCGTGGTCCTTAGTTTTGCGGCCATCGTACTGCTTGGACTCGTGGGCGCCGTTCTGGAATTCGTTATCTTGCGGGGCAGAACGCCGGCAATTTCAACTCCGGGAAGCACCGCTTCGCTTGAGAAACTGCGGATCGGAGGAGTTGATCAGTGGATTCTCATTCGCGGCCAAGACCGAATGAAGCCGGTGCTCCTCTTCCTTCATGGCGGACCTGGGATGCCCGTCATGTTCCTCGCTCACAAATTTCAACTTGAGCTCGAACGTGACTTTGTCGTGGTGCATTGGGACAGGCGGGGGGCGGGAAAGTCATTCGATGCACGACTTCAGACACCAGCTTTCAGTGTCCGCCAAACGCTGAGCGTCACGTACGAGCTGACGGAGATTCTCCGAGGGCGATTCCCGCAGCAGTGCATTTACCTGGCGGGCCATTCATGGGGAAGTTACCTCGGTCTTCTAGCCCGTCATGACTTCAACTGCCCATCACAGCTCGCAGCGCAATACCTGGACCGGCTCGATGCTCCCCTCAAGCGGGTTGTGTGGTTCGAAGAGTCGGCACATTTTCCGTTCTTCGAAGAGTCTGGTCGCTTCCACAGGGAGATGCTTCGGACTGCAGAGGTTGTAGCCGAATTCTGGGGCCGCAGGAGCAATCATGAAGTAACTGCACGTGTTGCAGCGGCCGCCGAAGGCGGTGCAGCGAATGGGAGCCAGCCGATTCGCTCGGAGACGAATTCAACGTCATCGGCGGCTGGGCCCCGTCGCTGACCTTTGCGTCATCACATGCTAAAGGTTCTGACAATCCAATTCTTTCTCGGATCCGTTGCCTGCATGATCACGGCCACTACAGGCAGCACACGGGTCGGTGGCTTCACACCCGTCGGACACGAAGGTCGGGTGATGCACGTGACTCCGGTCCAGACTATCACCTTGTCCAGAGAAGAATCGGTGTTTTACTACGTGCTGAGCTTCACTTTTCTGGGAAGCGCGTTGTTTTGCGTTGCTATGGACAAAAGACCGGAGGCAACGCCTGATGACTAACGTCTGGTTGCAAGCGACGCCGAATTACGGTCTCCGTTTGTTCCTGCGCCAGTGGTCCGGCCCGCCTGCCCCAGTTCGTTATTACTGAGCGTTTTCTGGATCAATCGCCAGTTGTTGTAAGAATCGAGATGAGTTGGCGCATCCCCTTTCTCAACCACGCCCAGTACCCTCGGCCGCGTGCGGAGGTGTCTTCCTGGACGACACGTTCTGTGCCATTGTTGCTGAAACCCGTGAATAAATGTGATTAAAAGAGGTGTTTGTTGCTTTAAGGCGGGTTCATACTTATTCCCATGAATCGAGATCATGTATCCGCAACTGACGCGAACCGAGACGCCATTTCGTGCCTGGCCTCCCAACTTTGGAAGAACGCAGGTTGCCCGGAGGGACGGGATCTGGAATTCTGGCTGAAAGCGGAAACGCACGTTCTTGCTCCCCAGAGACCCGAGGCTGTAAAGGTGGAGACCGGCTCGGCTAAGCCGCCCTTTGGCAAAAAAGCCCGTAAGAGTCCATTCCAACAGCGGACGACAACCGGTGCAGCGTAGTTGATCTGATGAAGGCGTTAATCTACGACCCAACCGAGTGGAACCAGTGCCTGGTGCGGTGAAGGCTTCTTTGGCCGTGCTGGCTGAACTGGAAACGGCCTCCATCTTGGAAGCGATCCGGGTCCGTGAGTCAACCCTTACGGTCGTCATGGTGAAAATCCTTCAGTCCCGGCCCTCCTCTCATTGGGGAATCAACAAGTGAGTAGTCGACCAAGGCATCGACACCTCCCGATTAGTGTTTGGTTAATGAGGCAGCGTCGATAACCAGTGGGGCATCAAGAAGCGAATTGTTACCACGAGTGAAGAACTGAGGCCCAGCCATCTTTATAAACCGGGCTCCAGTTTGGTTCAACCCCCAACCCTCTGCTGATTGGTTCTGTTGCTGCGTTGGTGGTATTCCGGCTTCTTGACCTTCTTCCCCACCACCCCCAAAGCCTGCTCCAAAAACGCAGTGGCTTTCTCGCAGTCGGCACCCTTAAAGCCAACTGCATCAATTTGAATTTCCCCAGTGGTCCCGATGATGATTTCGATGGTTCTGTTGTTCATGAAACCCCCATTAATACGAGCTTGATGGACCCCTGTTGTTGTTGGCGGCGAAGAACGGACAACCCCTTCTTCCTGCCCTCCAACGTCGCTTTGTGGACCCCGTAGAGCTGGAGGAGTTTGCCGTATCCCTGGCCGACCTCCTTCTCGACCTGCCCCTGCCAAAGGTCCGCCGTGAAGCCGTAGGTGCCGTCCGCTTGCTTATTCAGGGCGATGTCATACGGGCCTTTGAGCTGGATGACATAATCGCCCTTGGTTTTGTTTTCGTAGTACCCTCTGGCTTCGGTGTTTGGGAGCAGGGTCAACCCCAGCTCCTGACATGCCGATCTGAGGGCTTCGATGTCTTTGATTTGTGTTTTGATTTCGGTGAAGTGACTCATGTTTTTCCTTTTGGTTGATGGTTACAAGGTGGACGGCTCGGCGGACGGAGAACGGCTGGAAGCGGTTCTTGAATGCGATCGATGAATGGGGACCTGAGAACTGCTCCTCACTCCACTCCAAATCGACCATAGACCTGTCCTGCACAAGTGGGTTAAGTTCGTGATCGCCGGGTTGATCCTCGTCCTGATTGGAGCGCAGGCTGGGGAGGTGTTGCCGGAACGTGAGGCGGTTTACCACGGCAAGAGGTGAAGTGTCTGAACGGCGGAAGATCGCCCAGACCCTGTCAGCCCGAAGGCCAAGACTGCCATTCGTGCAATTACCGGGTTGAACTGACCCACGGTTTCAGTCCCGGGTTCCACTTTGCTTGCGTTCCTCACACGCCCGCCCCATTCACTTTTTTGTTGCCGACCGGGTTAAAGACGGCTACGGTTGTCCCAAGGATGAGGAAACGATTATGAACTTCATCAAACCATGCGCCGTATTATCCACAACGCTCATTATCCATACCGCAACGCTAGCCTGGTGGGGCACAACCGGGCGGGCTGCCGATGCCGGCACTGATCGACCGAAAACCACAACGACAATGGCAAATACTGCTCCCCAGATCCCGCTCAATCAATATGCGTTGCCCGACCCCGCTTTGGGTTTGAGTGCCTGGACATTCGTGGCGCCCGCGGACTGGAAGAAGGAAGGTGGAGTCTATTGGACCGGTCAGCTTCTGCCTCTGGCCTATTATTCCGAACTGACCCTGAGCAATCCTCGTGGCAGCGAGCAGTTCGAGCTGTTCCCCATTGCCATTTATGCCGCGACGGATAACCCGATGCTGGCTGCGGGCCGGCCAAGGTGCCCCTATTTGCAGGCCGATGAGTGCGTCACCCGGATCTTGATTCCCAAGCACCGACCACAGGCTCAAGATTTGCGGGTGTTGGCTTGCGACAAACAGCCGGCGCAAATGATAGCGGAGGCTGCGGCCCGGGCACGCACTCAAGGGGTGATGAACTGCGACTTCCGGGCTGCCCGGGTTCTGGTTGAATATAGGCAGGGAGATCGGCAGTTCCGCGAGATGTTCTTTTGCACTCTCATAGCGCCGCGTTTGCCGGGTCCCACAGTCTGGTGCATCGAACGCGCTCTGGGTCTGCGCGCCGAGAAAGCCAAGTTTGAACAGAGCTATCGGCTGCTGGGCCTGGTGGCTAGTTCATTGCGCGAGAACCAGGAGTGGGTAAAGGCCCGGGGTCGAAAGCTGCGCACGATGATCCCGCCACCGACCCCGCACGGCGGAAGCGGTGGCCCCAGTATCCTCGATGTGAGCCGTTCCATTTCGCGCAACAACGATCAGTTCCTCAAGAACATTGATGCCATCAACACGCAGCGGCTGAACACTCCGGCTAGCGACGGTTGGACCCGAGCCTATCGGAATACCGAGCGAGTGGTTAATCCGTCCACCGGCGAAGAAATGGACGTGACGGGCGGTTATCTCCAATACTACCAAGACTATTCCGGACGGATTTACGGCAGCAATGATCCAACGGATTTCTATCTGCAAACCGAGATTGGCGGCACCGTATTGGAGCCGACGAGGTAAAGCATGTTCTGAGCAAAGACGCACCAGCCTGAACTGGGTGCGAAGAGGCAGGGATCAATTAGCTAAGCGCCCCAAGTCCTCAGGTTAAACGGAGGGAATGGGGACAGGAACCAGGCCGAGCCTTTGACAGCCCGACCCAGTCCCCATCCCCAGGTTTGCTGGTGTTATGCAACCAGCAGGCAATTGTGCTCAGGCGATCTGTTCGTTTAACCAGGCCGCCGTGCTCATGGATTTGATTTCCTTGGCGGTGATGAAGGCTGCCCCACCACCATAAGCATCCACACGGGGCTTTGAGCAATCATGTGACCACTCGAAAGTCACGCAACCCTTTGCCGTGACGACCAGTAAGGTCATTACACGAACAAGAGCTGGACCGTTGGGGTGCTGGAGTTCTGCCAGAACCGAGAATCGAATCGGCTGCCATGTTTAGACAATAGCCATTGACCGTCTGAACCAGTTAGAGTAGCGTTTTGTCCGGGCACTATTATGAAGGCGCGAGGAGAAGAATCGTGCGCGTTTACGTTGATCGAGCTGCTGGTGGTGATCGCCATTATCGGGATTCTGGCTGCCCTCCTGCTCCCGGCGCTGTCGCGCGCCAAAGCCATGAGCCTCCGGACGCAGTGCCTCAACAACCAAAAGCAGATCGGCTTGGCTTACGCAATGTATGCGGCCGATTATCAGGAAACCTATCCCCGCCATCCCGATTGGGCTTCGGTGGGCGGCCAGAACGGCGAATTTTGGTTCTTCGTCGCAGCGACCAACCGCCCCTTGAACCAGTACGTGAACAACAACCTGAAAATCTTCAGTTGCCCCGCCGACAAGGGCGACTCGGATAATCCCGCAGTCTCCAATTGCTTCGCCGGCTACGGCAACAGCTACCTAGTGGCATGGTCGGATTACATATCTCCCGACCCGATTGACCCTGGAGATAGCTCCAAGCGCTATTACTTTCGGACCCGCGGCGTCACGGCGGCGGCGCCCATTGCTGCAGACCCAGGCCGTACACCGATGCGGACAACCACGATCCTCGGGAATGTCGCAACCAAGATTATCCAGGGAGATTGGGTGTGGCATGCCAACCGATTGAATACCGACTCGAAAAGCGTCTGGCATAATTATCGCGGGCAAAGCGTATCCGTGATGCTATATGCCGACGGCCATGGCGGGGCCTATCATTTCCCCAGCGGCATGAGCCTGATGACAATTTCCCCTGCCCCGGATCCAAGTTACCTGTGGTGGTAAATAGACGCGACAAACGCAAAGTCGGACGTGTGGATGGGGAATTCGGTTCCAAGGGACGATTGGTAGCTGGAATAAGCGGTGCCAATGGCTTCGCCACACCGCACCAAATTGGTTCCGTTTTCAGGATTCCTCGGCCTCCTGAGCCGGTTTGTCGTTGTTGCTCAAGGGATTATACCAGCGCGAGGATGGATTCAGGGGAGGGCTTGGGCTGAATTCAAGGCGGCAGCGAGGGAATGAAGCTGAAACCCTATCTCCTGGGTGCCCAGATCGCTCTTCTTATTTTTGAGAATGGCACCGCTTTTGCTATCGTACGGGAACGAAGCAAATGCACAACGTGCATCTGCTGGTCGCGAATTCGATACCAGCGCTAAGCAATCGCATTGAATCTTTGGTGCTGGATGTCTGTTTTGATCAAGCCGTTGTGGAGACCACCCGGATTGGGCGGGCGGATGAATTGGTTAGACTGGCCTCTTCCGGTGCTTACCAACTGGTTATTGTGGCCGCGGATAATCTCCTGCCACCACCGAGCTTGCGCAAGTCTTGGGTCTCCGCAGACGAGGCGGTGCGGGCCATCCGCGCAATCCGCGGCCGATGCGATACGCCGGTGATCGCGGTGTCGATCTTCCCAGACGAATGGTCATTGGTGGAGGCCGGTGTGGGATGCGTGGTGCGGTTGCCTTTCGAAAGTGAGAAACTGGAATCGGAGGTGCGGCGGGTACTGCGAATGGCCGATCAGGTTAAAGAGTCAAAGCCGGGCCGATTGTCTTTGAATGAGTTGGTTGTGCGTCGTCTTGGAACGCCGATCTTCTCCAGGCAATAAAAAGCAGCGGCTCAGTCTCCTGAACCGCTCCACTCCTTCTAAAAACCCAAAGCGGTCAATGGATTAACCGAGAACCCAACCTGCCACGGAACATTTTACCGAAAATGCTCCAGATCCTCGCCAACCCCCAAGAATTCACCCATTCATCCATCCATCATCTTGACCTTCACATTCTTCCGTGGTAGCCTTCGAACCATTGTCACCTTGGATGTTGGAGAAGATGATACCTTGAAACCTTCGGATCAACCTTGGGATCAATGTGAACATGAAACCAAAGAGTGAACGTGAGGAGTGAACATCAACAATCAACACGAACAATGAACTTACCAGTGAACATCAACAACGAACATGGGACCTTGAAACCTCTGAGACCTTTGAGACTTCTGAGACTTTGAGACCAGTTCCATCACGTTCACCATGCGGAAGTTGTTGAATTCCAGCATGTTTCCTCGTTTTGGCTCAGATTCGTAGATGCTTGGTTCCGGTTGCGTGGTTGATTGGCAGGCTTGGGGGGAGAGAGCATTGGGCAGCGTTAACGTTAAAGGCGGTTCATGGCGGTACAGCATTTCGATCACAAACAGGCCCAGGACGTGTTTTCTGGGCAAGGAGGTAATCAAGCACCGGGAAAGAGAGATCGATCGGTTGTGGGGCATTTCCGGGGGTTTTCCAGATTGCGTGCCCGTTATTATCGAAATCGCGGGCATCGAGGCTGGTTGGTGGAGGGGTTGCTGTATGATTGGCCAGGCAATGAGGGATGAATCGAGATCGTGACCGGCAAAGCCCAATCCCCAGCCAAACGTGATCTTGGTCCTGTTTCTGTCATAACCAACGAATCCACGAACCTGACCTTTATTACGGCCCCGTGTCCGGGCGCTCGCCGGTGTACCATCGATAGTCCACGCCTTGGGGAGTGTAGCGTATCCGGCTGACATTCCCTGATGTCCACAGGGTTATACATCCCCGGTCGTGCCGCCACCATCCCATCGTCAGGTCAGCCCCTGGATAGAATGCGGCATAAGCCGACCCAGGTTTCCATTTAGCTAGAATCTGGGAGTTTCCCGGAAACAAACCCAGCGAATCATCCGGACCTTCCATCAATTGTTCAAACGAATCCTGGCAGAAGATCGTGGTCGCGGGGCTCAAATAGGCGGTCCGCTTCAAAGGTCCCTGAGTGCCGGCGCCGTACTGAGTGCCGATGCCATTGTAGGGCGTCGTCAAATATTGGCACATCCCATAGGTCGAGTTGGCCCAATAACTGTCGGGATAATTGTAGCCTAAATCCCGGAACTCATCCACGAGCTTTCCATCCGGGCAACCAAAAAGCTTCTGATTACCGCTGAAGTATTGGTAATATCCCAGAGCCCAATACGCATCAAAATCCGTGGGCGCGCGCAAGGTGGTCGAGTCCGGCCCCATCGTCCACTGTGCGCCATAGACTACGGAGCCTCCCTGGAGGCAGAAGAAGGTATCATTGTTGTCGTCGGCATACAAATTCCCGGCAATGCCAATTTGGTGGAGGTTGTTGCGGCATACGGTAGCCCGGCCGCCTTCCTTCGCTCGGATAAGGACAGGGAGAAGTAAGCTCGCGAGGATGGCGATAATCGCGATCACCAACAACAACTCGATGAGGGTGAACCCGGCGTCAGCAGAAATGGTCCGCGAGCAGGGCTGTGCTCCTCTGGCCGCATGTCCGTCACTCTTCATTCCAGTAGTTTGGGGGCGAGCACCTTTTACTTGCGGTTATGTCTGAGGAAACAAAAGAGAGGATCTCGGACATCGATTTGCTCAAGTAGTCTTTGCTTTACAAGCAATTTCAGGCCGAACGCGAGAAAGTCTTGAAACACAAATGGATCGAGTCCGAAAAAGCCGGCCATGTCATTGGGCTTGAACTAGCAATGACAGACTGGATCCTCAAACATCGATCTCAATGCCGTAAAGGGCAAATGATGAGCGCCCGGGCGCGGGGCCTGGCGCGCGGCGACCCTCAAAAGCGCCATGCAAAAGGCCGTGGAAGCACAAGCCCAGGAGATTAGTAAGATTGCCATTGGACTAATCCTCCGCCAAATCCTGCTGTTCGTCAGTGGCTTCCCTTTTGCCTCGGAGCGGAAGGACGAGTTCGCAGCAGAGGTCGTCGTGAGTCACCACGATGTCCATCTCTCCGAAAGGCTCGTCGCGGCTCAACTCAGTTGCACGCTCAATGGTTTCCAAATCCAGAGCGGAGTCGGGATTACCAGCCCAGTGCTTGCGACCCGCATAATAGAGAGCAATTCCAGCATGTCTTAACACCACATGCATTCCACTGAGCGGAATTCCACACTGGTCAACACTCCCGGCGCCGGGTTGGGTGGCGATGGGCAGGGGATCGGTTTGATAGGGGACGGAACTTGGGCCAGACCGGAACTGGCGCCGATGATGATTACGGGCCAGGGAGGGGCCCAAACAAGAACATGCTTTCATGGTGCTATGGCTTTCTTTGGTTGTTTAGGACTTCGGCCAACTATTTGGTGCTTGGCCTGGGTGAGGCCGCGGTGTTATGGCGAGCACGGTCACGCCGAACGAAATGCCGAGCGCCAACAGTTCTCACGCCGTCTCGCTGTTACGTCTCCCTCGCAATGACCATGCCAGCTTAGGGTCAGCGTGGCTAAGTGCCTGCAATTCAGTCACTACGGCAGATCCTTAGGAGAACTTCAGCCCCCGTTCCCAGAAGAACCTTGGAGCCAGTTCCAAGCCCTGGTCCTCCCCGGCGCAGGAAATTGGAAATGGTCCTAATCCCCCCTTCGCTTGCGCTTCTTTCTGCCCAGCCGGTAACGAATAAAATAGTGTGGGACGGCCAGAAGTCTCGCGGCGGCGCAGATGGTGCCAGCCCATCCTCTTGAACTTCATCTCTCCAGAGGCCATACCAGTTGGCGCCGTAGTTGCCCCTGATGGCTTTTGACCACCAAAGGACAGAAGCAGGCGAGGTCGGAGTGCCCCTGCTCCCAGCTAAGAACGAGGTTTGCACCGCCTTCCAATCCCCCCACACCCACCACTTCTCCCACAGCCTTTGACAGCCGCAGGAGAAGAGGCAGGTGCAGGGGGGTTGTGGTCGCCGATTACAGGTGCCTGCGCTGATCTCGACAGGCCAAACGTTCACGGGAGGCATCAAGGCTATCCTTCCAGTTTGGCTTGCGGCGAATTTGGATGAGGATGTCGCTGCCCATGAAGTCCTGGATCTTCAAGGCCAACCGGTTTTTGTGATACAGAATGGTCGAGTTGTTCAAGCGGCGTCTGCGTGCTAGTGATGCCAGTGGTTTTCCTTCGACGATGAACTGGATGATGGCCTTGTCCCTTTCTGACAATCCAGCCATGAACGAATCCCAGTCCATCTTCCTGGCGGCTTTCGTTCCTGGGTCTTCTTCATCACGAGAAAGCAAGTCGTGAAGCACCAAAGGTTCGCCAACGTCATCAAGCCCCGTCACCGGCGCAGCTTCATCCAGGGAAGTCAATCTGGTGGCCCCGTTGATTCGTGTTGCTGAACCGTAAACATCGACCACGCTTGAACCTGAGGACCTCCTGCCGCACTTCAACTTCTGGAGCGTGTAGAAGGCCACGTTTCCTGCGCTGATGGTTTTGATCTTCCTGGCACCACGGAGAGCACCAGGAGTTTTGACGACCTTCTTTCCTGCTTGTTCTGCGTTGTGGATCATCTGGGCTGCGATCAAGGTGCCGTCCTGAACCAGCTCTTGGGCATCCTCTGAACCGATGAAGGAAACTGCAATTGGGATGGCGGATTTGAGACGGGGGAGAACTTGATCTTGCAATAAGAAACCTGCTTGAGGGGACATAAGTATTTGGGGATGAATGGGTTGTGTACGTGGAAAACCCTCAGCACCTTCAAAAAGGGTGAGGGCGGGTGGGGATCTTGCCTGGAGGGCTAAATCGTCACCTGGGTATTATCCCAGCAAACAGTGTGATTTGGTGGGTGGGGGTCGGCTTTCTTGGCCAACTGCTCCTGACTGAATCCATCCTCTTTGCGTGCGGCACGAATTGCCTCACCCAAAAGGCGGCGGTGTTCCCGAAGAGCCAAAACCACGAGAAACCGCCGTGTTCTTGAGCGATTAAATTTCTGCTCGATTTTCCTTGCGCCCCCATAAGAAAAGGTGGAAAACGGTAGTTGTTATTTGAGGTCCATTAATTGCTGCCGGGTGCGGCGGTCCAAACCCGGTGGGCTTGGGCTTGCCGGGGTGGATATGGACTTGTTGCTCTCGGGCACAAAGGAAATGCCTATGAAAACAACAAAGTCCATATTCGGGATTACCACCGACGGCACTTTCCAAACTCAAGAAATTGCTGTCAACAAGGGAGTTGACCGATTGAAAACATGCATCAATCATCTCTCCCCATTGCCCGCATTGATAGCCGCCCTCGTCTTGATGTTGGCTGGTCCGATGACGGCACAGACCTTCACGACCCTGCATAGTTTCACGGCAACGTCTCGTCCTTTCTATACTAACAGCGACGGAGCGAATCCGTGGGCTGGAATGACTTTATCGGGCAAAACCCTGTATGGGACGACGCCTTATGGAGGCAGTTGGGGTGTTGGCACGGTGTTCAAGGTCAACACCGATGGCACAGGCTTTACGAACCTGCATAGTTTCACGGCAATAGGCTTTGATGATTCTTCAGGACAATTTACCAACACGGATGGAGGTCATCCCCATGCCGGACTGATTTTATCGTCCAACATCTTGTATGGGACGGCAGAATACTACGGCCCCTCGGGCTCAGGCACGGTGTTCGCCGTCAACACCGATGGGACGGGTTTTACTAACTGGCATACCTTCCCCGGTTATCCCGGCGACGGAGATAGTCCATATGCTGGATTGATTCTATCGGGCAACACTCTGTATGGGACGACGATGGAAGGCGGCAGTTGGGGTGTTGGCACGGTGTTCAAGGTCAACACCGATGGCACGGGCCTTACGAACCTGCATAGTTTCACTGGCGGCAGCGACGGAGGTGGTCTGCTAGCCGGATTGGTTTTGTCAGGCAACGCACTGTATGGGATGGCGGATGGCAGCACGAATTTCGCTGGCACGGTGTTCACGGTCAACACCGATGGCACGGGCTTTACGAACCTGTATAGTTTCACGGCATTCTCCGGTCCTTTTTTCCCAAATGGTACCAACAGCGACGGGGCTGCGCCAATAGGCTTGATTCTATCAGGCAACACCCTGTATGGGACGGCGACTTATGGCGGTAGTTCGGGCAATGGCACAGTGTTCAGTCTTTCGTTCCCGCCGCAACTGACCATCATTCCCTCCGAACCATACGTTATTTTGACGTGGCCAACCAACTACGCCGGGTTCAGTTACGCCCGGTATACTCTGCAATCCACCACGAACCTTGGTTCATCGGCGGTCTGGACAACCAATTCCCCGCCACCGGTCGTCATCGGCGGGGACAACGTAGTTATCAATACAATCTCCGGCAAACAGCAGTTTTACCGATTGAGCCAGCCATTGCCTTGAAAATGCATCCGCTCGCCGTGAGGTGTAATGCTCGAAGGTGGTTTGCAGGCCTAACGATCAAATGGGTGTGCTTCTGGATCATTGACTTCAGGGGCGGACTTACAGGACTCGTTTTTCAGGTTCCCACAATCAGCCTTCTCCACCAGCGCCAATCCTTTCCACCCTCTCTTTGCCTTTCCATTCCCAGAAGCCAAATCATGTCTCAATTTCATCCCCAGCCCAATTTCAATCTCCTCCTTGGCCGTTGAGGTGAAAGGCCTCGATGCAAATGGCCTGACATGATTTAAACGGCACCATTCTTGATATTGGCCATACAGGTCGACCACTCCCAACTCAGCATCTTTCTTTTTCACCAAACAAGACCGGACGAAGGCACTTGGACTATCGGACGCAAGCAATAAGGTGGCAGCTCTCTCTTTCTGCTCCGGCGTCTGGGTCAGTTGCAGCTTATCTTTGGCCAGCTTCGCACGTCCTTCCAGCAACCAATTCAGGATGCCAGATGCTTCGTTCTTCAGGATCAGCTCAGCCATTTTACCGAAGTGCTGCTCATGGTCAGGCGTTTTCAGAGACAGCACGACCAGCCTTCTCAACCAGGCATCGGTATCAGAATCAAGATGAATTCGAGGCTTTCCGTTACAGGACAGGATGATTGGATAAATGCCTTGCAGCGTCATCCTAATGCCAGCAGGAAGGGGACCGATGTACGATGGGTGGTGGATGTGTTTGGGGAAGAATGGCGAGTAGCAATGGGGGATCAGCCTTCTTCGGTTGATGGCATGTCAATGATCACCCCCACATTTAACGCTAGCCTCCCGCTTTCTTCAGAACTACCGTGGGCGCATGAAACTACAACAGGGGCAGATCTGGAAATGCGGCGAGGAATATGTCCGCATCGTGCATCTCGAACGGTTGGAGGTCGGCTACAAGTCCCTCAAGAGCCTCAAGAGCAGCGAAGGGACACATCAGCGAACCAGCAAGAAAGCCTTTTGCCGGATGCTCAAAGGGGCTAGTTTGCTGACTGACAAAGTCGATTCGATCCAGAAATAGACCTTAGCTCATCTTTCCGAGTTCCTGCGTGTGTGCCTTAAACTCAACGGTAGATCCAACGAAGGATGAAGCCACTCGACACAAGGTGGAACCTGACTGAAATGGACCTGCCCGAAGACAAAGGCACATAGATCCTGATTACCCGGGTGGCGTGACGGTCGACTTCCTTAGATGGACAACCTGCGCTAGAGAAAAATCGGCTCCCTCGTCAGGAAAGACAAAGGGCCACGGCGCGAACCCCAAGAAACACGCCGCGGCCCCCTGCCAACCCAAATCTAACTCAACTCGCCGTCTGCCCCCGTGGACCACCGCACAGTTGCTGGAACGCGTCGACCAAGCTGAAACGCCTGCTTAAACCACGGGCGCCGGTTTGCTTGAAACCCAACCCCACTTCCTTGTATCGGGCCATATTGGGGAACAAGCCCGGCGAGCCGGGGTTGCGATAAGCCTCGCAAATGAGCTTTGCGATGTCATCAAGCCCATAGCTCTTAAGCAGGAAACCGCTGGCACCCGACCGGAAGGCTTCCGCCTCGTAGTGGCTGTTGCTGAACATGGTCAACATCAGCACCTTGACCGACGGGGCCAGTTTCTTGATGGGCCGAATCGCCAACAAGCCGCTTTGGCCACCAAGATTAACGTCCATGAGAATCATGTCCGGCGGTCGCTCCTCGGCCAGTGCAGCCAAAACCTCTTCGGCTGATTCAAATTGGCGCCGACACTGAATGCCGGGTTGTTTGGTTAACAACTGGGCGAAGAGTCCGCGCAGGGCGGCGTTGTGGTCCACAAGCCACACACGCAAAACACGCCGGCTGGAACCGTTTGCAGAGGAACGGGTCATGGCGTCGACGGCCTTCGCTTTAGTCAGGACCAAGTTTTCAGTGGTTTTCACCCGACGCCCTTGAGCAGTTGGTGTGCCACGGGAAAAGCAAGACGAAGTGCTGTGCGGCAACACAGTAAAAACATAAGGAAACTCACTCTTTCAGGGCTCGGAATAAAGTAGCCATCGAAGAATTCTTACTCATCCAGGCTTGTTCACTTTTCCTCAGCTTGAGCAGAAAACGCCTTGCTTGGTCCCAATTGCAGAGGCCAAAGGTCATCTATCGCGGTCTTAGAATGCGCGCCAAGGCTGTGATGATGGTTGGGCCAGGCCTTGAGCGAAAGTCTTGTTGTCTGGAAAACAAAAAACCCCGCCATTATCGTGTGTGACTGCTCTTCCGAACCTGGTTGCAACATGTGGACCTGCGGGGTTGCTTTCGACTTCCATTATAGGCGTGGCGGCCACAACCACAGCTTTTGGTCCCTCAATCGTTCAACTTACGGTTCACGGTCGGAGTCCTGATCACGAAAAGGGCAGGGTAAATTCTGCTTACTGATTCTGATTCCCAAAGAACAAGGTGCTTTCGAGCGGCGACCATTGTGCCAAAATTCTCCGGTTCGGCTAGTCGGGAAAAGTACACATGCGCTGTCAGGAAATTCCCTGACATTTACTTCTGGGGCTTGACCTCCACTCCAAATCTCTGCAAATTCTGCACACTATGATTAACGCAACACCAACACAACTCCGTAAAGCAGCCGACATCAAGGAAAGAATTGATGCCCTGCAAAATGAACTGACTGAACTCCTGGGCGCTTCAGGTCCTGCTGAAACCGCCACGACTGAAGCCCCCAGGAAGTACAAGTTCAGTGCAGCCGCCAGGGCCAAGATGCGAGCGGCTCAAAAGGCAAGATGGGCGAAGATCAAAGGGACAGCGCCTGAAGCTGAACCTCCACAGAAACCCAAGAGGAAGCAGTTGAGCGAGGCAAAGCTAAAGGCGTTGGCAAAGGCCCGTGAGGCGAGGTGGGCGAAGATTAAGGAAACAAAGCCCGGCAAAGCGGCTCAGAAGCCCAAAAGGAAGTTCAGTGCTGCCGGGAGAGCTGCGCTTTCTGCTGCGGCCAAAGCAAGATGGGCCAAGGTGAAGGCTGCAGGGAAGAGCAGGTTGTAATTCTTTGGGTTGGATTGAGGCGCAATGCTCTGTGAAGGGGTGTTGCGGCTTTTGCTTTCCAATGGCGAAAGCAAATGGGGAATCAGACGGCACGTCGAAAATGCCGGAACAGGACCACCACCCAAACCGCGGTGCCTGCCAGAAATGAACTAGCCACGCTCAGAAGTATCGGAGTGGAGAGGTGTGGCGGGGTCAGTCTGTTGGCCTGGACAATGGAATACTGAATCCCGATCACAAAGCAGACCGCAAGGCAAGCAAACTGTCAGCGGGCAGTGAAAACCGGCCAGGGATGGGCACTTCAAACTAGGCCACTTTGAGGGACGCATTGCGTATTGGGCAGCGAAGGCTGCTCTTGAGCGCAATGAATGAACTCAACGTGAGCTTGCAACACTCGATATTGACTTTGTCGGCGCAGGGCTGGTCGAACCGGCGGATTGCGCGTGAACTGGACCTCCACCGGGAGACGGTGGGCCGACATCTGCGACTGGCCGTTTCAAAACCGGCCAAAGTGCCCCCCGGCTCGAATGGAGAAGCGGAGCCAAACCCGGCCAAAGTGCCCGCCGGCATTCTTCCGCTTTCCCGCAGCCAATGTGAACCTTGGCGAGAGTTCATTGAGCAGGGATGCCAGGCGGGTTTGTCAGCCCAACGTCTTTACCAGGACCTTGTCACCGAACGTCAATTTGCCGGCAGTTACGATGCGGTGAAGCGCTTCGTGCGGCGGTGGACTCAGACGCAGCCGGTGCCCTTTGTGCGGATGGAAGTCGAGCCGGGAGCCGAGGCGCAGATCGATTTTGGACAGGGCGCTTGGGTCATGGTGAACGGCAAGCGAAAACGACCGCATCTGTTCCGGGTGGTGTTGAGCCATTCGCGGAAAGGCTATAGCGAAGTGGTGTGGCGGCAGACGACCGAAAGCTTCATTCGGTGTACAGAAAATGGGTTCAGGCATTACGGCGGGGTCGCCAGAACTTTGGTCATCGATAATCTTCGGGCAGCAGTCACGCGGGCAGATTGGTATGACCCCGAAATCAATCCGAAGATGGAGGAGTTTTGCCGGCACTATGGCACCGTGGTCCTCCCAACAAGGCCAGCCATGCCCCGTCACAAAGGAAAAATTGAGGCCGGTGTCAAGTATAGCCAAAACAACGCGCTCAAGGGGCGTATGTTCACAAGTTTGGCCGAGCAAAATTTGTTCTTGGCGGAATGGGAGCGCACGGTGGCCGACACGCGCATTCACGGCACGACCCGGCAGCAGGTCATCAAAGTGTTCAACGAGGTGGAGCGAGCCAAACTGTTGCCGTTGCCCGCCAGCTTGTTCCCGGTTTTTGAAGAAGCGCCGCGCAGTGTCCACCGGGACGGTTACGTTGAGGTCCAGCGGGCTTATTACTCGGTGCCCCCGGAGTATGTTGGACGGCTGGTCTGGGTGCGCTGGGAGTCCAAATTTGTCCGTGTCTTCAACCAGCGCCGGGAACAAATCGCCCTTCACGCCCATGCCGAACCCGGTAAATTCACCATCGACCCGCTCCACCAGCATTCACCGTGTCGGCGCGTCATTCAACGCAATCTGGATTACCTTTTGGATCGAGCCCGGCTGATTGGCAAACAGACCGGGACTTGGGCCGAAGCGATGATTCAACAACGCGGGCCCATCGGCACCCGAGTATTGCATGGCCTGTTGGCCCTGGCCGGCAAACACCCTGTGGCCGCGCTGGAAGCCGCTGCGGAGAAGGCTCTGCATCACGGCACTTGGCGTTTACGGGATTTGCGCCTGCTGCTGGATCGCGCCGGGCCATCGCCGCAACTGGATTTCCTCGAAACTCACCCCTTGATCCGGTCGTTGGATGCTTATGAGGCACTGACGCCGGATTGTTTTAACCCTCAACCCAAAACTGTCTATGAGCACACTTGAAAGCACCCTGAAACAACTCCGCCTTTCCGGTCTGATGCAAACCCTGGACGTGCGCCTGCAAGAAGCAGTGGCCAACCGGCTCGGCCATGCCGAGTTCCTGGAACTGATCTGTCAGGACGAAATCAATGTCCGCCAACAACGTCTGATTGAACGCCGCACCAAGGCCGCTGATTTCCGCGGCTTGAAAACGCTGGAGGACTTCGATTGGAGCTTCAATCCGGCCATCCACCGCAAAGACATTTATGATCTGGCCACCGGCAACTTCATCCGGCAGGCCAAGGATGTCCTTTTCCTCGGTCCGCCAGGTGTCGGCAAGACCCACTTGGCTCAAGCGGTGGGATATGAAGCCATCAAAATGAACTTTCAGGTGCTCTACCGCTCCATCTTCGACCTGGTGCGCGACTTCATGAAAGACGAAGCCTTCAGCCAGCAGGACCGAACCCTGCGCCGTTACCTCAACCCGGAGCTTTTAATAATTGACGATTTTGGCCTGAAGCAGTTGCCCAAGAACTCCGGTGAGCATCTTTTTGAAGTGATCATGCGCCGGTATGAAAACCGGTCCACCATCATGACCAGCAACCGGCCACTGGAGGAGTGGGGCAAACTTTTGGGCGACGTGCCCACCGCTGGCGCGATCCTGGACCGTTTCCTGCACCACGCCCAGACCATTGCCATTACCGGAAGGAGTTATCGGCTCAAAGACCACGCCGCCATTGCCGGCAAGGAGGACAAAAACAAGAAGATCAAATCCAAGTCCAACGAACCTTCGACCGCTGGGGCCGCGAGCTAAGGCTCGCGCTCGGCCCCGGCTCGTCTTACCTCGCTGCTTAAGCTTTATGGACAACGCTCGCTTTTCGCCGCGAATCGGCCATGCTGAAGGCATGGGGAAAAAACGCCTCATTCCATTGGCTGTGTTGCTCGTCGCGGTTCTTTACCAGTGTTTCCTGGGCTGTTGGGCCTGGTCTGCTTCCCAATTGCCTGACCATGTTGCGACTCATTTTAATGGTAGTGGTGAGCCCAATGGATGGATGAGCCGTCCTGCCAACCAGAGGTTCATGCTGGTTTTCGGTTTCGCTTTCCCGTTGTTCGTCGTGCTCCTTTGCTACCTGGCTCGATTCCTGTCAAGCGGTCTCGTCAACCTTCCCCGTCGAGATTATTGGCTGGCTCCTGAAAGGCGGAAGGGAACGTCGGATTACCTGGTTCGCCACTCCCTTTGGTTTGCTTGTCACCGGGCGGTTGAAAACCGGCCACTCCAGGGTGCTTGATTCATATCAGGATTCTTGATCTACGCAAGGGAATTTCAATCATTTCACACCGAATTTGGCAGCGGCTTCAGGGTCGATTTGTTTTAGGGCGTTTGTGACTGCGGCGCGGACTGCAGGCTGTGGATCCGGCAGTGCGGTTACCAAATCAGGCACAGCAGATCGCGCACCAGACCTCATCTCCCCCAATGTCTCAGCAGCGAGCTGCCGGATCTCATTGTTGTGGTAGTAAGTATAGTGATCTTTAAGCCCTGATGTAAGGATGGGCACAATGTCGTTCGTCCGGCCATTCACCTCCCACAACGTTCGAGCCGCGTAGAATCGGACATACGAGTCCTGGCTGGCGCTCTGAATTGCTGCTTCGAACTCCGGAACGGTCACACGTTGGTCGGCACAAAACTCTGCCAAATAATCCGCCGCCAGAACCCTGATATAGGAGTAGCGAGATTTCTGCAATGCCTCAACATACGTTTGGGAAATGCCGTTCGTTTCACCGTTGATCTGCCAGAGGACCCTTGCAGCCGTGATTTGGAGCAACAGCCCCCGGTGATTCATGAGCTGACGTATCCAAGGAGCAGCGGGTTGCGCCTGGCGTCTCATTTCGCCGAGCAGGGAGACAACGTGTAGCATGACCGTGTTCCGAATCGCCAGCCTCCATCGGTCCGTGCCGGCTTGATCGGGCCGGTGAAGGGGAGCTGGGTGTTGAGAGCGGCCAGTGAGCACTCGTGGCCCAGGCCAAATAGCACTTGAAGGCCTTTCTCTTAACTCTGTTCCCACGAATTTCTTAAAATATATTTTTGGAAAGTTCTCGCCTCGCCGCTTGATTTACCGCGTTCACGGGTGTAGAAACGGAATGTGGGACTAATCGAAACCCATTTTGACGGTTTGAAGCGCGGCACCGACGAAGCCTGGCTAGTGTGCGATCCTGAGCTTGTCGAAGCCGGAACGAGCGCCATTTGGAGTGAATTGGATGGCGTGACCGACGATGAGGTAGATCCTGCGGTTCGAGACGCGATTTCCATAACGTGGGAGAACCGGGACAGCGCTATCATAGAGACACCCGCCAAATTGCGAGGGTATTTGCGGACGACAGCGAAAAATAACGTCCGGAAACACCGGAGGAGGCACAGAAGGGAAGTCCCTTACGAGGAGGGATTGGACGAACTGCTCACGGTGGAGCCCAAGCTGCCCGCCTCCAGTGTGATCCCTTACAAAGTCCTCGCGGAATGCCTCACGGAGGCGATGGGTCAACTGGACGAAAAGAATCGCATCAGGATCGAGTCTTTCCTCCACCCTGGGGAGCAAAAAGTTTACGCCGACATATTGGGGGTTGGAGTCGGCAATATGTCCAACTATGAGCGCACGGCCCTGAGCAAACTCAGGAAGTCGTTTGTCAAGATTTTGAAGCCGAAAGTCAAGCCCGAAATGTCCGACAAGGAATTTTGGAAGTGGCTTAAACTACACAGAGATAAGAAAGTCAAAGAGCTAAATATGCTCCTTAATGCCCTCGGGATATTGTGTTGTGGATCATCTTCTAATGGGAAGGAATTATTTCTACTGAGAACTCTGTTGAGTGATTGGACTGATGGCTTGCGCGTGTCAGGCAAACTCTCAATGCCAAAACGCAGGCTGCAGGATTCTGCTGGCGCTTACGGTTTCGTTCACGAGCGGCCAGAGGCGAAGTTGCTTACCTCTAATCTGAATCCAACGAAGATCCTGATCAGAATGTGCAATTCAACGCTCAAGGCCACGGAAAGTCCGAAGAATATCCAACAATATTCTCTGAATTGACAGAGGAGTTTGTCGATATGCCAAAATCGATTCGCTCGGTCTGATGCAAAAGGCAAAAGGCCGGTCGCTGGCTGAATTCAATTAGCGAGACCGGGCTCCGGCTTTGGAATCTGAACAACGTTTTCGGGCTGCGGCTTCGAGAACGTCACCTTCTGCGCCATCGCCACCGAGCGCTGGGCACGCAGATGCCCATGAACCTTCATGGCCAGCGCGCCGCCGGCATCACCGCCCGTCTGACGCGACTTAATTTTCAATGAAGACGATCGCTGGCCTCCTTTTTATGGTCACTCGGGGGCTCTCTGGTCCGGGTAGCAGCGTTTGTGGCCCGTGGAGTGCCTGAGTTGCCGCCCGTTTGGGGGGCACCAACACCACCCCCCGTCGATCAGGACCGCCTATAAGCGATTCTAGGAGCTGTCGGAGTTGGAGGTGGTGTTCGCGGCTGGGGTGTTTGACCCGTTTTGAGCCTCCTGCGCCTTCGAGAACCTCACCTTCTGCGCCATTGCTACGGAGTGCTGATCCCGCAGGTGCCCATAAACCTTCATGGCCAAAGCGCCGCCGTCTTTATGCCCAGCCGATGTGCAACAGGGGTCAGAATTTGACCTTCTGGGCCATCTGCTGGCTTTGCTCGTTGCGAAGGTGCCCGTAGGTTTTCATGGCCAGCGCACCGCCGTCTTTATGCCCGAGCCAGCGCGAGACTGTTGGAATATCCACGCCAGATTCGATACACCTGGTCGCGAACAAATGGCGGAAGTCATGGTGCGTGAGGCGTGGAATTCCAAGCTCTTCGCAGGCGCGCTTAAGAGCTTCGTTACAACGAATCACCTTGAGAATCGTCGCGTCGCTTGGACTTTCATCCTGAAGCCGTATTAGCAGTTGTTCCATGTCAGCGATAATCGGCACCCTACGGATCTCGCTATTCTTGGTCCCCGTGTCCGGGCTGCCACGGACGATGATCTCCTTGCGCTGCCAATCAATATCTTTCCAGGTCACCCAAATCGCTTCGGATGCAATGCGAAGCCCACTATAGGCGAGGAATTCGATTAAGTCGCCGATACGAGGACCCCAACCTCCGCTCCCTTTTCTGAGGTTCTCCAGGAGTTGGCGAAATTGTGATGGCTCCGGGAGCTGCAGATGTTTCTGTTTAACCTTGGTCCTTCTCAACCCGATCGCCGGGTTTTCTAGCGTCGATCCCTTGTTTTCCCGGTGCTCCTTGATGCCCGCTTGGATCACTTGTTTCAACGTTCCAATTGTGTTGTTGTAGTAGTGGCAGGCGATTTCCTTTTGCAGTTTCGTGGCCCACTCCTTGCAGGCTTGTTCCGTGATTTGGTCAAGATGCATATCCCACAATTCCGGCCACGACTTCTGAATCTTCCGCAAACACCAAAGCCGGTATTCTTTGCTCTGGGGTTTAATCCTGGAATCGCCCTCCAATTCGCGTTTGAAGACCTCCACCGCTTCGCTGAACGTTGGCAAAATGATGGTGCCACGGTCTTCCTGGTGCTTTTTGACAAAATCGGTCAACCGGAGTTTCGCGGTGGTCCAAATGCTGGTTCTGAGACTTTCACGAATGATCTTGCCGTTTATTTTGATTCGTGCATAATAATTGCCGTTGCTGACGTACTGCAGCAGGTGCGGCACCTTGGGAAACGAGCGCCACTGGCCGTCTTTGGACAAGTGTTCCTCCCGTTTCCGGGATAGTGTCTGAGCCTGAGTATCCTGTGTATCGTTCACATTCGAAATCTACGGGATACAAATGCCGGATACAACCTAAAAAATGAGACGAGCGGATCTGTTGTAAGTGCTTGATTATCAACATTGCCCGCGTGGCGGAATTGGCAGACGCGCTAGATTCAGGTTCTAGTAGGTAACACTGTACAGGTTCAAGTCCTGTCGCGGGCACCACCTCAAAACAGCAATAGAATCAAGGGTTTCAAGCGTAAACACCCCCTACAAAAAGGGCTTGCAGTACCCGCGCAGTACAAGTTCACTGGAAGGAGAAGTATGGAAGCGCCCAAACCTCGGGGATGAACCCTTTATTCCCGGGTCTGAACGAGAAGGCCAACCGCCAGTTGCGTCTGCTGTGGCTGGGCTGTGGGGAGCAGGACGGCCTGCTGGCCGGCAACCTAAGACTAAGCGAGTGGCTCAACGCCAACGGCGTCCGCCACACCTGGGTGCAGACACCGGGACAGCATAGTTTCAGAGTCTGGCGCCGTTACCTGGCGGAGTTTGCGCCTTTGCTTTTCCAGGCTCAGAAGCCGAAGTGAAGTTCTTTCTGCCACACCACGACGATGGCGAAGTCCTTGCGCTTTGGGGCGAAGCGCGTTTGATGAGATAACCGAGGAGTGCGTTTTTGGTCGTGCATCGCCTCGGCGAAGATTAAGGCGACAGGGTTTTGGAGTTGCTCGACCCTCGTGCCGCTTGCAACCACGGAGATTCGGGAGGCGAGACGCAGGGCGAGTTCATGAACGGGGCTGGGACGGCCTCGTCCCCGCCGAAAGCTGGTTTAAGAAGAAAATCGCAGGGACGAGGCCGTCCCCGCCCCTTTTCGCCGCTTTTTGAACTCGCCCTGGGCGAGACGCTGGCCTGGTCAAATTGGCTTGCCAAGACAAATCCGGGGCATATTCTAAGTGGCCGGGACCTTATGTGGGTTACTGCGACGACAACGAGCGGTTGGTGGGGTTCTTGGCTGCTCTTCGTCGTGCGCGTGATTGGCCCCGGACTGGGGCTGCTTTGGGGCACGTTGGCGAGTTGGGCTGGCGAGCTTTCCACCAACACCGATGATTACTCCATCGAGAACTGGCAGTTGGAGCAGGGCCTGCCCCAGATTTCCGTCACCTCTATTGCCCAAACGCCCGATGGCTACCTGTGGCTGGGCACGTTCAATGGCCTGGTGCGGTTCGACGGGGTGCGTTTTAGGGTCTTTGATGAGGGCAACACTCCCAATCTGGGCAGCAGCGGGATCACCCAGTTGGAGGTGGACGACCAGGGCGCTCTTTGGATCGTGACAATGGCGGACGCACTGGTGCGAATGGCTGCGGGGCAGTTCACGGCGGTGCCCAGGGAGGACGCCTTGCCGACGTTGCGGGGGGCCTTCTTGTTGCACGATCCAAACCATCGACCGCTCCTGCTTGACGGCGAACGTGAATTGCGCCGGATCGAAGACGGCCATCTGCGACCCCTGGACCGCCGGGATCAGTTGCGGACAAACGATGAACCGTGCTTGCTGACCAGCAGCGGCGGCGGGGCGGCCTTCGTGGCAGAGCACGGCAAAATCACGCGGTCCCTCCCGGTGATCTTCGCCCCCCTCGCCGATCCCGGGAGCAAGAGCAACCGCATTGACGTGGCCGTTGCCTGTGCGGCCCCAAGCCAGTCGGGGGGTTACTGGCTGGGGAGCGGCAGCGGCATTTACCGGCTGGAACGGGGGCGAGTTTCTACCCGGTTGGTCCCCCTTCCTTCGGGCGTAGCGGAAATTTCCTTCTTGAGGGAGGACGGCCAGGGCTATCTCTGGGCCGGCGGCTCGGGCCGGGTTTACCGGTGGAAAACCGGCGGTTTTCCACCCAGCGGCCTTTGGCAGCAGTTCACTTCCGAGACAGGTTTGGTGGACAGTCATGTCACCTGCCTGTTTCGTGATCGTGAGGGCAGTCTCTGGGTCGGCACGGGCCAGCGCGGATTGTATCGCTTCCGTGCCCACGTGTTCCACGTGTATCACACGGAGGCCGGGATGAACAGTGATGTCGTGACGTCAGTAACACAAGACCGCCAAGGACGGATGTGGCTCGGCGTGAATGGGGGCGGCCTCAACGAGTGGGCAAGCGGGAGGCTTAAGCCGGTCACAGAACCTGCTCTCCTGGGGTCGTATCCGCTTGCGTATTCCGTGCTGTCGGATCGCCAGGACGCGGTCTGGACCGGGCTTTATGGGGCCATGGCATTGCGGTTGCACGCTGGCATAGTGACGCCGTATATGCTCGGCGATGGATCATCACGTCTGATGACGCCGCAGGCGCTGTTCGAGGATCATGCAGGCATTATGTGGATGGGATGCACTCATAGCCTCCTGCGGTATCAGGGCGGCCACTTCACGCGCTATACCTGCCGGGATGGGTTGTCGTGCGACAACGTGGTGGCCTTGGCGGAAGACCGGTCCGGCGGCCTTTACATCGGCACCGACGGCGGCGGATTGAACTGCCTGCGGAATGGCCGGTTCACCGCTTGGACGGAACGCGACGGTCTGGCGGATAAGCACCTTTCCTCGCTTTATGTGGATGGAGAGAACACACTCTGGATCGGCACTCTCAATGGAGGGCTGAGCCGCCTTAAGAAGGGCCGGTTCGTGACGATTACCACTCAGGACGGCCTGCCATCCAACTCGATCGGCAGCCTGCTCGAAGATGACTTGGGCAACCTTTGGCTGGGCTCGAACCGCGGCATCATCCGGGTCAATCGCCAGGCGCTGAACGACTACGCCGACGGTGGGCGGCGCCCGTTGGCTTGGCACGTGTTCGGTCTTTCGGATGGACTGGGCACCATCGGCTGCGCCGAGGGCGGCCAACCGGCTTGCTGGAAAGCCCACGACGGCAAGCTCTGGTTCGCTACCATCAAGGGTGTTGCGGTGGTGGACCCGCACCAGCTCCCGTTCAACCCGCTCCCACCGCCGGTGGTGATCGAAGAGGCCGTGATGGACGATCAAGTGTATGATCTCCAAAGTTCAGTTTCGAATGGCAAGGGTGGAGAGGTCCAAAGTCCAAAGTCCAAAGTCCAAAGTCTCCAGAGTTCGGGACCGAGCCCGCCAATGCTCACCGTCCCTCCCCGCACCCATCGAGTCGAGTTTCACTTCACTGGCCTGAGCCTGGTGGCGCCGGAGAAGGTGCGGTTCCGCTACCGGTTGGACCCGTTTGACCGCGACTGGGCCGAGGCCGGGACCCGCCGCGTTGCCTACTACACCGGAATCCCGCCGGGCAAGTACCAGTTTCGGGTGACGGCCTGCAACAACGACGCGGTGTGGAACCAGGAAGGCGTCCGCCTTGGCCTCGTCGTGCTGCCGTCGTGGTGGATGACTTGGTGGTTCCGCGCCCTGATGGTGCTTGGCGTGGCGGGTTTGGTGCTCGGGTGGTATGAACAGCGCCTGCATCGCCTGCGGCGCGAGCACCTGGCGCAGGAGAATTTCTCGCGGCGCTTAATCGCTTCGCAGGAGAACGAACGCCGGCGCCTGGCGGGCGAATTGCACGACGGTCTGGGGCAGGACTTGTTGGTCATTGCCAGCCAGGCACAGTTGAGTCTCAGTCAACAAGAGAACCCGCCGGCCACCGCGACCCGGCTTCAAGACATTGCCGAAACCGCCAAACAAGCCCTCCAGCAGGCCCGGCGCATGGCGCACAACCTCCGTCCCGGGCTCCTCGACGAGTTGGGGCTCACCAAAGCCCTCCGAGCCAGCGCCGATAAGGCCGCCCAGGCATCCGGCGTTTCAATGGCCATCCATCTGGCGGACGTGGATGGCCTGCTGCTCCCGGAATTCGAGGTCAACCTGTTTCGCATCGCCCAGGAATCCCTGAACAACGTCCTCAAACATGCCCATGCGTCAGAGGCCAAAGTCACCCTCACGAAAGAACCCTCCGTCCTTCGCCTGGTCGTGGAGGATAACGGCCAGGGTTTCGAACTCAGCCGGCTGGAATCCGCGCCACCGGACCAGCGGGGCTTCGGCCTGCGCCAGATTGCCGAACGCGCCAAAATGATGGGCGGACGGGCTGACATTCAGTCCCAGCCTGGCGGCGGCACGCGGCTGACCGTCGAAATCCCGTTGCTCAAGTCGCGACCAACCACCCACAAACAAACCTAGTAGTGCCTCGGAATTGCCAGCCCTCCAAACACCCCGGCCTGCCGGCCCACGCTAGAGTACTAGCGATCCCCCACCATGCGCCCAACACGTCCCATCACCGTTCTGATCGCCGATGACCACCCCATCTTCCGCCGGGGCTTGTGCGACATCATCACCGCCGACGCCTCACTGCGCCTGGTGGGCGAGGCAGCCGACGGCGAACAGGCCTGGCGGTTAATCCAGGAACTTCACCCGGCGGTAGCCGTGTTGGACATCCACATGCCCAAGCGCAGCGGGATCCAGCTCGGCCAGCTCTTGTCGCGGCAGCGCCTGCCCGTCGCGCTGATCATCCTCACGATGGACGCCGAGGAGGCCTTGCTGAACGAGGCCTTGAACCTGGGCGTCAAAGGCTATCTGCTCAAAGAAACCGCCGTCACGGATTTGCTCCAGGCTATTCATCAGGTGGCCGTTGGCGATTGTTACATCAGCCCAGCCCTGTCGGGGGCACTGCTGCGCCGAAACGCCGACCGCAAGGCCTTGCAGGAGCAAAAGCTCGGCCTGGCCGCGCTGACCCCCACGGAACGGCAAGTTCTCAAACTGATCGCCGAAGACCGCACCAGCAAAGAAATCGCGGAATTGCTGGCATGCAGTGTCCGCACCGTCGAGACGCACCGCCAGAACATCTCCGGTAAACTGGAGCTGAGCGGCAGCCACAGCCTGCTCCGCTTCGCCTTCGATCACAAAGCGCAGTTGTAACCACACTGGTTCGGACTTCGGATTTCGTCCTTCTTTCGTCCTTCGGCACTCGGAGTTCGGATTTCTCTTCTACGTGTTCCTACGTAGGCCATTCTACGTGTTGACTCGTATTCCCAAACTGCCCCTCTCCGGCCATACGCTTGGCCCTGCAATCATGAAAATCCTGATTTGCTTCCTGGCTCTTATGACGCCGGCGGTGGCGTTTTCCTGGAACCAGGCCACCCATGCCTACATTGCCGACAGGCTGGGTGCGCGCGTCGGCTATGACAATCTGAACGAGATGTGGGGAAGCGTCGCGCCGGATCTCTTTAACTTCGTCTTCGACCCGGCTCTGTGCCCGGGTTGGATATCGGATCAGACCCAGGGAGCGGATCCCGACTCTGTCATGAAGACCTGGAACGCTGCGAGCACGGACACGGAAAAGGCCCTTGCCTTTGGGTTTCTCAGCCACAATCAGACCTGGGGAGCCGATTTCGTCGCCCATACCTCCGGTCTGAGGCCCGGCTATGAAAACGAGGGCTACATCATCACGAAAGCGAAGCAACTGCTGAGCGCTCAGTCGAACCCGGCCGACCCCCAGCGCACCTTCGGCGACGTCTTCGCCGGTCTCGGCATGAGCTCGGACGAGGCCCTGTTGGTCGCCCATGTGATCACGGAGGAGGCCGTGGACATCAGGCTGGCGAAAGAGGTGGACCCTCTGCTCGGGCGGAGGCTGGAATCCGCGGCTCGAAATGACACCCGGAGTTTTCCTCCCCTGCTCGTAAAGGCCTTTGCAGCGGATTACGCGGAGCACTGCTTTGGCGGCGACTACGCGACCGCCGCCTTCGTTCTAATCGCTACCGAGAAAGAGCACAGACGGAACATGATCTTTTTGGGTCAGGCCATCTGCCAATCCGAGCCGGTTGCCGTGCAACTGCTGGCCGAACAGCTTGTAGGGGTGCTCCCGGGCTTCCTGGGCCGCCCACTTCCCATTGCTGACGAGCAAGCCGTCGAGATCGTCGAAGCCGCCATGTTCAGCGGCATGGGAATATGCGACGATTACAAGGCAGAGATAGAGGCTGCCATTGAGTTCGTGGGCAAGAACCTGGAAGATCATGGAATTGCCTACGGTCTCAAAAGAGGTGATGGAAAGAACTAAGGAGACGGGAAAACGCTGAAAAGGCAAACCCTCAATGAGAAGGAGCGACAGATCTAAATATAACCAAACAAGAAGGAGAAAATGTATGAAAGCAAAAATGCTACTGACGGTGATCATGTCCGCGTTGTTATTGCCGGTGCCGTCTGCGTTCGCTCAACGAGCGGGACGGGACTCTGACTCCCTGACGACGTTTACGAATGCACTCGATCGCGACGGATTTTATGTGACCCCCGGCGAGGTTGGCGTTTGGAACCTGGTGGCTGAGTGGTGCGACTACACGCCCGGAGTGGACAGCGCTTGGTACTTCAACAATGAACCGTATCTCCAGTTCCGGGTCCCGAAATCAGCACAGGACACAGATCAACTGGACGCCGTCTTCCAGTTGCGGCAGAATGAGGCAATCGTCGTGATCGGGCTGACGCCTCCCCCCGCAAAATACTTCAGCTACACACCCTTTCTCGCCTCCAAGGTGTATCCCAGCGGTAGAACGAACGTACTCGCCACACTGGGAGACTCCGTCAACAATGCCACGATCAAGACCATCGGGCCTACTCCCTTTAATGCCGCCGTGGCGCTGATCTTCACCCCGGACCAGGGCACGGACGCCCGCGTTCGTGCCGCCTTGCAGCGTTCCGGTTATCCCGCAGCGATCATCAATACGGTGGTGTTCCCTGCGTCGATGCTGAACCTCGGCTACGGCGAAACCGCTGACGAGCTCAGGATTGTGCCGCGCGCTGCGATCTGGCAGGTCCAGGCGGCCGGTGACGACTACATGAACAATCCGCCGCTCCAGGTCTTCCGAGTGACGCCACGCACCCCGGCCGACCCGAATCCGTTCCCCGCTCCGGATCTGCGCATCCGCGGAACCGGCCACACCGAGATGTACCTGATGAACAAGCTGGAACAACTCCGCGTGGGCATTATCGCAGCCCATCCCGGCATGGTTGCCACTGATATCCCCGTCAGCCAAACCTTGTACGAGGGCTATGACTACATCCAGCGGGGCGTCAACCCGTATGGGGACGGCCGGGATTGCTTTTACGTCCAGGCCGGGTACGCGCCCGAACTGGGCACGACCACCGAGCTCAGGCTGGGCGACGGCGAGTTCCTCGTGGTCTATGGCCCGAACCACGTCGCCACCGGCAAGGCAACGTACATGAACATCAATATCTATGCCACCGAGACGGCGAAGTTGAGTGTGGGCGCGGTCGACGACCGCAAATTCCCGGACACCGCCAGGCCCTATCTGCCGCCGGGCGACCCGGCCGCGAATCTGATGTTCGCGTATAAGTTTTCGCGGAGCGGTGGGGGCGAAAACTGCCTGCAGTTGTCCGCCCCTTGCACGCGCCTGACGCTCGATTCCAGCACCCTCCTGGGTATCGGCATTCGCAGCTATCTCGAACCTGCGACCAAGGTGGGAGCTGCGCTCCCGGAGGTGCTCTATGACCGCGTAATCAAGTTTTCGCCGCGGCCGTAACCGTCAGGCACGGCGCAATGGCTGCGCCCTCGCACTTGACACGACCTGGGTATTGCCGGAAGACTACTCGCGATTGACCGAGATGAGCGTTGGTTCTGGAACTAGCTTCCGAACACCGCACCAGCAAAGAAATCGCGGAACTCCTGCACTGCAGTATCCGCACCATCGAGACGCACCGCCAAAACATCTCCCATACACTCGAGTTGAGCGGCAGCCACAGCCTTCTCCGCTTCGCCTTCGATCACCGAGCGCAGTTGTAGCCGCGCGCGTTCGGGCTTCGGACTTCGGATTTCGTCCTTCTTTCGGCCTTCGGCACTCGGAGTTCGGATTTCTCTTCTACGTGTTCCTACGTAGGCCATTCTACGTGTTGACTCGTATTCCCAAACTGCCCCTCTCCGGCCATACGCTTGGCCCTGCAATCATGAAAATCCTGATCGCCGACGACCACGAGCACATGCGTCAGATTATTGGGCAAACCTTGGCCCACCTCACCACCGAATTCTACGAGGCGGGCGACGGCGGTGAGGCGATTGCCATCTGCGCGGCCCAGCGACCCGATTGGGGCCTGATGGACTTTCGGATGAAATCCATGGACGGCCTTCGTGCCACCGCCGAAATCAAGGCCCGCTTTCCCGAGACGCGGGTCGCCATCGTGTCGCAATACGACGACGTCGAGCTGCGCGCGGAGGCGGTGCGAGTCGGCGCGTGTGCCTATGTCCTTAAAGAGAATCTCCAAGACGTGCAACAACTCCTCAAAACAGCAACACAGGACAGCAAGCAACAATCATGAATACAAGACTAACACATGGAATGCGAAGCCCAGGTGACCCATCAACTAACCACCTCCTGCTACTATCCGTAGGAGTGTTGGTGCTGCATGTCGCCTCGGCCTTCGGTCAGATCCAACCCAAGCCGGCCACTGACTTTACCGCGGCCACGAATGCAGCCATGTACCAGGTCCTGGACTTCAGCAACCGGCAGGACTTCGCGGACGCCAGCCAGGGCTTTATCGCTGGCCTGGAGCCGCCGCGCATCATTTACAACGACATTCCCCAGATGAACGCGCTGAAGTATTACGCGTGGGACATGGAGGATTATCAGTTCTTGAATGAGAGCAACGCGCCGCCCAGCGTCAACCCAAGCCTGTGGCGGCAGGAACGGTTAAACAACCTCAACGGCCTCTTCGAGGTGAAGGCAGGCCAGATTTACCAGGTCAGGAGCTACGAAATCGCCACGATGAGCTTCATCAAAACCGACAACGGCTGGATTGTGCTCGACCCGCTCTCCAGCCGCGAAACCGCCCGAGCCGGGCTGGCGCTCTTGCGCTCCTACGTTTCCCAGGCGCCAGTGGTAGCGATCATCTCCTCCCATAGCCATCTTGATCATTTCGGCGGCGTGGATGGCATCCTTCAGGCGGAAGGCAAATCCATCGCCACCGACACTACCCCAGCCGGGAGCCCCGGGAAAATCCCCTATTATGCCCCCAGCGGCTTTTACGATGAGGCCCTTTCAGAGAACCTCTACCTGGGAAACTCGATGCTGCGGCGCTCGGACTACATGTACGGGAGTTATCTCGCCAAAGGCCCACTGGGGCAAGTGGGATCGGGTTTGGGCAAGACGACGGGCTTCGGCGCGTCGCAGCTTTACAAGCCAACCCTGGAGATTACTCAGGACGGGCCAAGGTACATTGATGGGCTCCAGGTGACCTTCCAATTGGCCCCGAACACCGAGGCGCCGGCGGAGATGCACATGTTCTTCAACGCGTACAACGCCTTGTGCCTGGGCGAAAACGTCACCCACACGATGCACAACTTGCTCACTTCGCGCGGGGCCAAAGTGCGCGATCCCAGAGCCTGGGCGCAATACCTTGATGCCGCCATTGACCTCTTCGGACCGCAGACGGAGGTGCTGCTGGGCGTGCACAACTGGCCGGTCTGGGGCAATGCCCGCTGCTTGAAGCTCATGCGAGACCAGCGCGACATGTACCGCTTCTTCAACGATCAGGTCATCCGGATGATCAACGACGGCATGAACATGGAAGAGATCGCCGAAGCCTTCCAGCTCCCCACCGCACTCGACGGCGAATTTTATAACCGGGGCTACTACGGCACGATAAACCACAATGTCAAAGCCGTCGTTCAGCGCTACGTCGGCTGGTGGGATGGTAACCCCGCCAACTACTTCAAGTACCCCGATGAAGCCGCCGCCCAGAAGTATGTGGAATTCATGGGCGGCGAAAGCGCCGTCATCGCCAAAGCCCGCCAAAGCTACGACCAGGGTGATTACCGCTGGGTGGCGGAGGTGATGAAACACGTCGTGTTCGCCAACCCCACCAACCAGGAAGCCAAGAACCTTCAAGCCGATGCCTTCGAACAACTGGGCTACTCCTTCGAGGCCGGCACTTGGCGCAACATCTTTCTGAGCGGTGCGGAAGAACTGCGCAACGGCACGATCGGCCCCCCCGCGACCGCCAGCCCCACCAACACCCTTGCCGGCATTCCCCCAACTCTGCTCTTCGATTACTTCGGCACCCTACTCAAAGGCAAGGAAGCTGAAGCGCTGGCGTTGGCCATGCGTTTCCGCTTCACCGACACTAATCTGCCTCCCACTGAAACGGACCTGTTTGTGCAGTTGAACAACGGCGTGTTGCACTGCAAGAATAACAAGCCGGACGAACCGGTCGGCACGACCTACACCCTCTCCGTAAACGACTTGCTTCGCCTGTTCATGAATCCCACCAACTGGTCCAGCATTCAGGTTCAGGGGGACCCCACCGCCTTCTCGCAATTGGCCGCCCACTTCGACAACTACAACCGCCTCTGGAACATTGTTTTGCCACTAGGTTACGCCAACAGCCGCAGCAATAAAGTTAACCAGATCACGCTGACCGCCCCACAGCTTCAGAATAATGCGCTGATCTTCTCGGTGGTGGGCATACCTGGCCATGATTACTTCGTGAACGCCAGCACGAATCTGAAGCAGTGGCAGGTCCTGGCCACAAACACTTCTCCCTTCACCGTCACCAACTACCTGGCCCCCGGTGAACCGCAGAAATTCTTCCGGGTAACATATTCACCATGATTAAGGGCAAAATCTGTTGGATCACCAGCGCCGCCGTTGTCCTGTGGACTCTCGGGGCTCATGCGCAAGGCAATGATTCCCGCCGGTCAGCTTTCGACACGGCGCTCGCTAACGACTTCGTTGTCAATACGAACGGCATGACCAACCCTACCGACCTGATCTCGATGGTGGACCAGAAGTGGATCGACTCGGCGGCTGGGAATCAGGCCACGCAACCTTACAAACGATTGCAGGTACCGCCTTACCCCTGGCTGCCGAATGAGGACTTCACTAATGCCCTGAATATGTTCCGGCTGCGACCGGACGAGGCGGTGCTTTACCTCGGTCCGACTCCGCCTCCGTGCGACTACTTTAGCCTCACCCCCTTCTTGTTTCTCCGGTTCACTAACTCAGTCTCAGTGAAGGGTGATTGGCTGTTTGCCTCGGTCCGGGACCCGCTGAACAACGCACGGATCCACACCGAAGCCGGGCCGGGACAGCCATTCAGCGCAAACACCATGGTCATCTTCACTGCCGACCGAACGACCTATGAAGCGATCACGAACGCCGCACAACAGGCAGGCTATCCGGCCTCGATGCTGAACCTCTATACCCTTCCGGCGAGCGAGCTTTATCTGGGGGTGAAGCCGGGCTCGTGCGCCGACTGGCTGGTCGTGGTTATGCGCACCGCGAATTTCAGCGACCAAGCCGCGGGTCAGGCCTACATGGCCAACGATCATTACGGCGCAGTATACCGGCTGACGCCCAGACACGCCCGGAACCTGAATGCTCTGGAGCTGCCCGCGTGGCGGAACTTGGAATCAACGAACGAGTGGGAGTTGATCGCGCAGCGGGCACGTGGGTGGGACCTGACGAACGCGCTGGAGCAATTGAAACAGGCAATCGTGAGCAGCATCCCACATGTGGAGGTGAAGTCCTTCACCTCGAGGCGGTGGTTCGTCGATTCCCGCGAAGTCCTGATGGACAATCCAGCTTCGCCGGCCTATCGCCGGTTCGCTGCCGGCGAAAGCTCCGACACTACGTACTTGCGGAGCGCGACTGACTCCGGCGTGGCAACCAATTTCACGCTCGGGACTAACGAGGTGGTCGTCGTTTACGGCGTCGACCACGCCGCTTCGGGCCTCGTTACCTATGCGAATTTCGCGATCTACGGCGACTGGGTGATGTCCCCCTGCTCCTCCAGGTGGCCGGATCCGGACTGGTGCCAGGTCGGGTGTGGCGACCGGATCTGGAACGGCGTGGTGGGCCTTAACAACCGCTCCTATTCGGGGAGCGCCGCGGTTTTCCTGCCTAACGACCCGGTCGCCACCAACCTGCTCTACGCGGTGATGGTCACGCGTGCGCTCGCCGTCCAGCAGAGCGAGGCCGGGATCGTGCTGACCTGGAGCTATGGAACCCTGGAGGCCGCAGATGACATCAGCGGACCTTGGTCGGTGATGCCCGGCGCGGCAGCACCGAGCCACACCGTCCCAATCAACTCTACCCGCAGATTCTACCGCGTGAGGCTGCCCTGCTTTTGCGTCCCGATGACAAAGCCGCCTGATCCACTCCCGTCGCCTTACCTGTTGGCGGATTGGATACCGTTCGACTATCCAGCCTTCGTGGGATACCGTGCCTATCTGAATCCCTCCACCCTTTCGGGGCCTTCCTATAACAATATCATCCCGGATCGAGCTCTCTGGTTCAAACTAAGATAGGACACGTATTCCCAAACTGCCACTCTCCCGCCAGACGCTTTGCCCTGCAATTATGAAGATCCTGATCGCCGACGACAATCCGCGCATGCGCCAGATGGTCAAGCAAACCGTGGCCAGCCTCGCCACCGAGTTCTACGAGGCAGGCGACGGCGGTGAGGCGATTGCCCTCTGTGCGGCCCAGCAGCCCGAGTGGGTCCTGATGGATTTTCGGATGAAATCAATGGATGGGTTGCGCGCCACGGCAGAAATCAAGGCCCGTTTTCCGCGGACCCGCGTAGTAATGGTTTCCCAGTACGATGATGTCGAGCTGCGCGCTGAGGCGGCGCGGGTCGGCGCCTGTGCCTATGTCCTTAAGGAGAATCTTCAGGAGCTGCCGGGAATTCTGGCGAGCATGACGCTCGGACCCACCGCCGGGAGGCCAACGACAGCACTGACGCAAAGCAGAGAGCAAGTCCCCTGAAACCAGAAATAAGACCACCACCAACAAGACAACACAATATAAAGACAAACCAGTTATGCAAAGGAACACTAGATGGATCGGATTATACACGGCCATGCTGTGCGTGGCCGGCTTCGGGCCGGCCCGAGCGGACATTACCGCGGTACTCCCGGCAGAGGGGGGCACCGTCGGCACCTTGATGACCCTGATGGGCTCTGGCTTTGGCGACCAGCGCGGGAACGTTCGGCTAGGAACAACGCTATGCAAAATACTCTCCTGGGGCGATACGATCGTCACCTGCGAGGTGGTGACCCCCCAGCCCGCGGGGGATTATACCGTGACCCTCGTGCCCCGCAGCAGTAAGGAGCATTCCAAGCCGATAACTGGTTCATTCACCATGTTGGCGCCGCAGATCACGCCCGGTGATCCCCTGCGGTTGGTCACGCCCCGGGAACAGGTCACCATTGCGGGGGCATTTTTCGGCGACAAGAAGGGCGAGGTTTACTTGCGGGATATCCCGGGCGACACCGTAGCCGCCAAAGTGCAAGACTGGAGCATGGACGCGATCAGTTTTGAAATCCCCGAGGGCCTGACCGGATGTCTCACCCTGGGTGTCACCAACGAAGTCGGCCTGGCTATCCAGCCATTTTGGGGCACTCTCACCCCAGTCCCGCCCGGCGCTACCCCGCAAACGAATATCAGCTTCAACGTCTCTTCAGCCAACAATGCGTCCGGGGTCTATTTCAACGGTGCTTTATGGACCTTTTACGGCGAATATGAGTCCATCGGGCTTCATATGCACAATGGAATCCATGTCATGTGCTATACAAACGGCGCGTTGCTAGCGGCACCCGAATGCGGAGGTACTACTTGGGCCGTGGTGGCGCCGCTGGTGATTGCTCATGAACTGTGGGCGTTCCATACGGGCGAGGATAGCTGCATGTACTACAAGAGATTCCTCACCGTTTCGAACATGTGGGAAAACGGAACGGGTGACTGGAATAGAATTGGCACCTTGACTACCGGCGACAATCACCTCGAGATCGCGCCGGCTTACGACCCGATCAAGAATCGTATTGAGGTCTATTATTCGCTCAACCACACCATTTACTTGACTGTAAGCGACGACCGGGGCGCCAATTGGTCGTCAGGCGTTCCGGTTGCCGGCCTGACCGGCGTCGTCGTGTCGGCGCCCAGTGCCGCCTTCTACCAGCAGACCGCAACCAATGGCGTCACCCTGCTGGTGATCGGCGTCAGCGAACCAGATGGCACCTATCTGGATTGCTTCTCGGTGCGGAACGGCGCGGTGGTCAAACAGGAGATGCATGCTCCCGGCCTTTACGGACGACCCTTCCTGGCTGACCTGGGCGAAGATTACTTTGGCGTGATCTGGACAACGTCCGATGCCACCTATCCCCTCGTCAAGAAGCTAGATAAAAACACCGGGAAGTGGCTCCCCCTAACCATTCCCTTCGCCCAAAGCAGTTGCTGGTCGCCTAATCTCGCGGTCAACTACGAGCAGAAGCCCGACACCACTTCCCTGAGCAACCGCTGGGACGCTAACGTGTACCTTTTCTGGGGCTACCACCAAAAGTGGCCTGAGAACGAAGAAATCCCCCAGATGAGCTCCATCGAATGGCTCGGTTATTGGCAAGAAATCACCAACTCCCCGCAGACCACCAACCTGGGCCCGGATACGACCAACTTCTTCCAGCTTTGGGCCGTCCTGGGCGTCATTGACGCACCGCCTTTCATTCTAAACGGAGAGCCGTATGTGGACGAACCCCCGATTCACAACCAGGCCACTCGTGTCGAGTTTGGCACGCAACAAACGACCTTTGACGGTTCCGAGATGAAATACACAATTGGACCTTACATCGAGACCGGGGAAAAGAGCCCTATGAAACTCGAGTTGACCGCAACGGTGGGCCAGGAAGTATCCCATGAGCAGGAGCTGACGGTCAGCTTCAACCAGACGCTTTTCCGCAGCATGGCGGGGCGGGTCGGGGTTTATTACCTGGCCCCGGAGTTGGAGGTGCACCAGGTGCAGTGGCATAACCTGGCCGATCCCACCGAAACCAATGACTTCATGTACCCAACGCTGATGACCGGCAACAGTCAGGGCCGGTGGTATCTCTTTTCACCAACGAACTTTCCCGTCACGGGTGCCGCCGGCATGCCAGCGACCTACTTTGACCTGGACAGTTTTCCACTCCACTGCAACATAACTGACGACCTGGAACGTTTGTACTCCTACACCACCCCAGCCAACCCTTGCTGGTTCGAAAATACCTTGGATTGGGCTGCGGGCGGAGAGGGCTCGATCGAATGGACTATGGGAAGCACCGAGAGCACAACCTCCTCGGCCTCTCTGGAATTTAAGGTCGGCGCCATGATCATGAAACGCATCGGCTTCGGGGTCGAAGGCTCCTTCGAAGTGCAAACGACAACGACAACCACGTTAACAAGCAAGAGCGCGGTATTTGAGGACAACCCATATTCCAGTGAAATCGGCGAGATCAAGCACTTCGCTGCGGACTGCAGGTGGCTGGCGCCCGACGCCTCGGGATACTGGGTGCCCTTGAACCGACGCGGCTATGGCGACGCGCCGTGGTTCATAACTTATGGAGTGGACCGCGGATCCATTCAATTCAATCCCTGATCAACACCATGACGACGCGCGACCCGCAGGGGCCGTTTTTGCTCATGTCCGTGAGGGACACGAGCCGCGGCCCCTGCGGTTGGCGAAAACGCCGTCGGGACCACGCCAGGCCAGGCGTAAGTCCCGACGGATGGGCTGCGGGCAGCAGCCGTCCAGAAACAAGTCCAGCGCAGGTCCGCAAAGCACCGAATTGACCAAAGAAAGAAGTTATGAGGACAACACGTTACTTGCTAACTGCCGTCTGGGTTCTGGTAGTATGTGCCATCTCAGCCTGGCCTGCCTTGCCTCCCGGCGGGTCCGCGCCAGCCGATGGCCACGGCGCAGGCTCCGTTTCCATTCCCGGTGACGGCACCGTCGGCACTGAACTCAGGCCCGCGGGGGCGCACCGCAATTCAGCAGAGCAGGTTTACGTGCTGGTCAACGGCGTCACCGCACCGATCTACGACTACGCGGCGGCCATCCGGGAGTCCGTCTGGGTGCAGGTGCCGGATTTCAGCGGCTGCGGCGGACCCGTTCAAGTGGTCGCGGACATCATCCGACCCCGGGAACTCGACGGCACCGCAAAGGTGCCGGTTATCATGCTCGCCAGCCCCTATTATCTGTGCTGCGGCCGTGGCAATGAGTCCGAGGTCAAAAAGTACGACGCAGACGGCAACCCCACGAAGTTCCCCCTCTTCTATGACAACTACTTCGTGCCGCGGGGCTACGCATTCGTTGCCGTGGATATGGCGGGTACGGCGCGCTCCACTGGCTGCTCCGACGAGGGGGCGGCATCGGACATCCTGTCGGTCAAAGCGGTCGTGGACTGGTTGAATGGCCGCGCCATGGCCGCTTACAGCAACGGCAACCCCGTCCTGGCTACATGGTGCAACGGCACGGTAGGCATGATTGGCAAGTCGTACGACGGCACCCTGGCCAACGGCGTGGCCGCCATGGGCGTGCCCGGCTTGAAGACCATCGTCCCGATTGGGGCGATCAGCTCGTGGTACGACTACGACCGTTACCAGAACCTCCCGTTCTCCTACGACTACCCGAGCTACCTCTCGGAGTACGTAGCGGGCAACCGGACCGAACCGGTGGACTGCAGCGCCTGCTTTGCGCAAATGGATGCCGCGGACGGCGACGAGACCGGCACCTACACCCCGTTCTGGGCGGCCAGGGACTACCGGGAAGGACTGACCACGGATGCCTCCCAGGTGAAGGCGAGCGTTTTCATCGTTCATGGGCTCCAGGACGACAACGTCAAAACCATCAACTTCGCCCGCTGGTGGCAGGCGCTGGGCGATCACCGAGTCGAACGGAAGCTGTGGCTGACCAGGGTCGGACATGTTGACCCGTTCGACTCTGACCGCCAGCTCTGGGTCCAGACGCTTCACCGCTGGTTCGACCACCAGCTCTTTGGCATCGAGAACGGGATTGACAAGGAACCGGCCGTCAGGGTCGAGTATGCGCCCGAGCGGTGGGTGGAGGCTAATGACTGGCCAGTAAGGGAGCACGAGGCGCGTTTGGCCCCGCAGGCGGATGGCGGCCTCACCCTCGGTCCGGGCTCGAAGCAAGACCTGAGTTGGGTCAACAATCCCACCCAGACGGAGGCGCAAGCCATCACAGCCGGCGACAACCCGAACCGGCTGCTCTTCACCACGGGCCTCCTCACCCGGGCGCTGCGTATCAGCGGCGCTCCCCAGTTGGAACTGGAAGTCACGCATCACGCCGAGAGCGGCACCGGCCAGCTCGGTGTGGCATTGGTTGATTACGGCGACGCGGAAAGGGTCCTCAGTGAGAACGAGGGCGTGTTGACCACCGACACCCAGTCCTGCTGGGGCGAATCCACGCCTGACGATGACGCGTGCTACTTCGACGTAGTCCGGAGCATGGGCCATACCCCGCTGCAGGTGCTCTCCCGGGGATGGGCGAGGCTGGATAACCCGGGCACTCACCCGCTGACCATTGACATGATCCCTAACGACATCATCGTGCCGGCCGGGCATCAGTTGGGGCTGGTGGTCGTGGCGGCCTCACCCGATTGGGTGGTAACGGTGGACCCGGCCAACACCACGTATGTCTTGGGTTTACGCAGCACCTTGTTGCGCCTGCCGGTGGTCGGGCCGGTCGCGGACTTCAGGCCGGGTACGAGCCAAGTGCCCCCTGCAACTGGGCTAACGCGGGGCACGCTTACCGATCCGCACACCGCAACCCGGATACCCGATTGATTCGACGCGGAACGGGCGATGCGCCCTGGCGTATTACCTACGGACATGGATGCTCAGGAGGCCCTGCTGGACGAGGCCCTGCACCTGGGCGTCAAAGGCTATCGGCTTAAGTTGAGCGGCAGCCAAAGCCTGCACCGATTCGCCTTCGATCACAATACGAGCCGCGGCCAGTGTGGTTGGCGAAAACGCCCTCGCGCCGCTGGTACAAGGCGGGATGTGATTCTGGTCGCGAGTCAATATCCCTTGCAGGAGCGCGATCAGAAGGGCAAGATCAGACGCGACTGAGCAGGCAATCACGTTTGGTAACGGGGGGCCGGCTAGGACGCCTCCGGAGCGGGGTGGTTGCTTTATGAGCAAGCGATTACAAGTGCCAGGCTGCTGGTTGTCACCTCGCATGCTGCGAAGATCTCGGACTGGTATCAGTTGGGCCTCTCCGCTGCGATGCCATCAGGCCGCCTTCACTTTGATCGAGTTGCTGGTCGTGATCGCCATCATCGCCATCCTGGCCGCCCTGCTGCTACCTGCGCTGGCGCGCGCCAAATCCAAGGCGCTGCTTACCCAATGCCTCAGTAATCAGAAGCAAGTGGGCTATGCTTTTCTGATGTACACCAGTGACTACAGGGAGGCCTATCCCGCGCATCCGGACTGGGCTTCCACCGGAGGAAACGATGGCACTTATTATGTGTTCGTTGCCGCTACGAACCGACCGCTCAATGAATATGTCCGCAACCGGCAAGTATTCCACTGCCCGGCGGATAGGGGAGATGCGCTGGTCGGCACCAGCAATTGTTTTGGCGTTTACGGCAACAGCTACCTGGTGCAATGGGCTGATCCAGGCAATCCGGTGGATCCGGGTTGTTCAAAGACCCATTATTCGTACCGGACCCGGTGTGTGACGGCGGCACAGACAGTCATGAAGACCTCCGATTTTGCCCAGAATCCGGTTAACAAGCACGTCCAGGGAGACTGGGTCTGGCATGCCAATCGGGGAACGACGGATCCGCGCAGTGTCTGGCACAACTACCGGGGTGTGAGCCTCTCCGTCATGCTTTACGCGGACGGGCACGCCAAAGCCTACAGATTCCCGCAGGATATGGCGGATTGGGAACTTTCCCCGCCGCCGACGGCCAACTTCTTGTGGTGGTAAGTCCGATTGAAGCACGCGCGATCAAAGACCCATATAGAAGACCGAACTCTCGCCGTTTTACGGTCCCCGCGGTAGTCATTCCCCAGGGAGCTACGAGATCAAGCCGGCATACTGACTGTAGTACATCCGGTGTACCCCCGGTGCAACGACATAAGTGTTCCAGCGAGGTTTGGGCGCCCAGGCTCGGGGCGGAGCCGGAGGTGCGCGATCCAAAACCCTAAGCAAGCTTGTCGTGCTCTCCGGCAAGAGGCGTGGTAGCATCACCGGACCTGGCATGAAGAACAACAAGCAACCTTATCGGGAAATGATCGCGGCCTACTTCAAGGACTTCGGCGTGCTCAAGGAGACGGGCCGGGAGTACTGGGGCATCCAGATCGTCAACTTCCTCGACTGCACCTTTTACTTCGCGATGCTGACCATCGCCACGGTCTTCCTATCCGAGGACCTCGGGTTGGACGACAAACAGGCCGGCTATTCCACCGCCCTGTTCACCTCCGCCACCTCCCTGATGCTCTTTGTGTCGGGCCTTTACACCGATTGGCTTGGGATCAGGAGATCGCTGCGGTTTTCCATGGCGGCGATGCTGGTCCTGCGCCTGGGCGTGGTGGTGGTCGGGTTGGTCCCCACCCTGCCACACCGCGGGTTGCTGGCCAGCGGACTGTTCCTCCTGATGGCGCCCTTTATGGCGGCCATACAGACCGTGTTTCAGTCCTCGTGCAAGCGGTTTACGACCAAACGCTCACGCAGCGCCGGCTTCAACCTTTGGTATCTCTTCATGAACATCGGCGCGGCGGCAGCCGGGTTCAGCATTGACATTGTCCGCAAGCTCCTGCACCTGCCCAACGTCCACATCTTTACCATGGGCGTGGTCACCGCGCTCTTGTGCCTGGTGGTGGGGATGATGATGGTCAAGCGCGAGGCCCAGGTCGTCGGTCCCGGGGAAGAGCCCGAAACCAAGGCCAGCGACGCCAACGAGCCGCATAAGGGGCCCTGGCAGGCCATGCGCGAGGTGATCCGGGAACCGGCGCTGTGGCGGCTGCTGGTGCTGGTGGCGCTGATTCTAGGTGTGCGGGCCGTCTATGCCTACCTGTATCTGCTCATGCCCAAATACTGGCTGCGCACGATTGGACCCGATGCCGCCATCGGCACGCTCAACGCCATCAACCCGGTCGGCATCGTCATCGGCCTCATCCTCTTCATCCCCATCGCCAACAAGTTTAACGTGTTCTTAATGCTCGTCTATGGGGCGATGGTCTCGGCGTTCTCGCTCTTCCCGCTGGCCATGCCCTGGCAGTGGTACAGTCATGATATCGCCTGGGCCCATTACCTGATGGCGTTGGTCTGCATGGTTATCGTCACCATTGGCGAAGTCCTCTGGTCACCCAAGCTCTATGAATTCACGGCGGCGATTGCGCCCAAGGGACAGGAGGGCACCTACCTGGGCCTGTCGCTTCTCCCTTGGTTCCTGGCCAAGACCGTGGTCAGCGCCTTCTCCGGGCACATGCTCGAATACTGGTGCCCGGAAAAGGTAAACATCAACGGCGTCGCCACCCCACTGCAGCAGGCCCTGATCCATCACCAGGTCCCCTACTGGCACAGTCCCGCCGCGATGTGGCTCATCCTGGGCGCTTATGCCCTGGGCGGCTGTATCATCGCCGCGTTCCTGCGCGGCTGGCTCACCCAGGGCGCCCATTGGAAGGTCGAGCCGGGAGCCGATCACCCACGTGCCGGAGACCCGACCGGCGGGGTCTCCGAGAAGGGGTCGCCCGCCCAGCGGGAAAGAGCGCCGGGGGCAGAGGCCGCGCAATCAGCGCATGACACCCAAGGCCATCAGGGCGGCTAGAATGACACCCATGATGCTCTCACCTGCAATGCAGCCGGATGCAATGGGGATCGTGTAAGTGTTGTTCCACTTCGGGGCCTTCCGTTCCAGTATCCATACAATGAACGCGCCGAGGAACATGGCGAAGCTAGTGTAAGCGGGGATTGTCAGCGCAATGCCGAGCGCGGCAGGCGAAGGCGTGTAGGGTTTGGCTTTGGGGAACACGCGGTCAATGATGACGATGGCGACGCCGACCACGAAGGCAACGATCATGGCCATCACCGCGCTGCGCGGCAGGGTGCTCAGCCCCTGCGACAGCACTTTGGCCACCCCCATCCAGACCAGTGCCGAGGGTGCGGGGAATTTCTCTCCTCCCAGCGCGTTGGCATCGGGCACCAGGATGAAATAAGCCGGCACTGCGAGCAACGCGCCGGCCAGTACGCCAAAGAACTGGCCGATGAACTGGCGGCGCGGGTTGGCGCCGACCATGTGGCCGACTTTGAGGTTTCCGACGGTGTCGCTGCAACTGGCGGCCGCGCCGGCCGTGATGCCCGCCGTCATCAGGTTGGCCGAGATGTTGCCGGGGGCAATGACGCCGTATGTCAATTGGGTCACTTTGCCCAGCGCGCCGATGGGATTGATCCCGGTTTCCGCGCCTGCGCGGGCGGCCACCGCCGCCAGAAAGAACGTCATGCCCACCGCCAGCAGGCCCATATACCAATGAATCGAGAAGAGCCAGGTCAGGAGCGCCGCCCCAAGAATACCGGTGATGGGAAAGCCGATCACAAACCATGTCATCGGGATTTCCAGGTGGTCTAGGACGCCCCGGGCCCGGTTCTGCTGGTTGCCGAAGCCGGTGAAGATGCTGGCGAAGGTGCGCCCCAGTGTGCGCCATTGAAACGCCAATGCGAGCAAACCGCCCACCACCAGCACCGTGGCCCCGGGCCATAGCGACCAGGCGGCGATATTGCGGAAGCCGCCGATTGCCTGAAGCGACTTGGTGCCCGGCTTAAACCCGAGCGCGGCGACCAGGTTGGTTGCCTGGCCCGCCAGGATGGATAATCTTGCCTCCCAGTTGGTGGCCGATGGCGCTTCAACGTAGAGTACTTGGGCACCCACAGCCTTGCTTAAGACGTTGCTTACGTTCAGAACATGGCAGAAAGGATTGACTCTACCGTCTTTGAGTGTCGGCGCCCTCAGGTCGCGCCCGAGGTCGGCGAGGCTGGCATAGGTCACCGGCTGGGTCCATGTGTAGGAGAGCTCATTGGTAGTTGCGCCGGAAGCGAGTTGGGGTGCAGCGCTCGCCTGTTCGAGCACCACCGTCAGCGCTTGTCCCTCCTCGATTTCCAAGGGCAGTTTGGGCGCCGCCACCGCGCAGACCTGGGGCGCGGCATGGCGGATGATCTTGGCCTCGATCAGTTTCGGCGCCAGCACGCCATAGTTGAGGATGAGGCCCAGCAACATGCTGTAGCCGACCTTCATGCCGAAGAGCGCGCCGATGCCGATGAAGATGAGGCTCGGCTCCAGGCTCAACGTCAGCTTGCTCATGTTGATGCGGCCGATGTTCAAGCCAAGGTTGAGCTGGGCGGGTACCCACTCCAGGCCGTCCCGCAGCCCGGCCATGAGCATGCCCAGGACCCCGGCGAGGCCCAGGGCCTTGGCCTTCTTCATTGCCTCGCCCCCATGCGAATACATGGCCTTAAGGGTCTCGCCGGTCGGGATGTTCGCGGGGAACCGCAGCGGTTCAATCTGGATCATCTGCCGCTTGAGCGGGATGGCCATGAACAGGCCCATGTACAGAATGATGCCGATGAACAAGGTGAGCTGCCACCAGACGAACTGGTAGCCCGTCAGCATCGTCAGCGCCGGAACGGCAGACACCAGCCCAGCCGAGGAAATCCAGCTTGCGGCGACCGCCACGCTCATCATGATGGTGTTCTCCATCAGGCCGAACTCCTGCTTCACCAGCCTGATGCCGCGCAGCCCCTTGAACACGGCGAAAATCACAATCACCGCTGCGATGTCCACGCCCAGTCCCCACCCGGACTTGAGCCCGACATAAAGGTTCGAGAGCGACATCAGCCCGCCAAAGACCATGCCGGCAATCACGGCGCGCGGGGTCAGGTCCTTCTCCTTGTCGCCGCGATAGACGGTATCAAGCCATTCGCGGTCCCGTTCTTCAGCGGACTTGAGATTCTCCGGCGTGTTGTCGGCCATAGACGTTGTTGAATCAGCGTTCGGTCGCCGCCATGCGGCGGCAGACTGGGCGTGTCACACGCCAAACCCCGCGCGGCTGTGCCGGCAGAATCGCACGAATCCCGCCACACCCGCAAGCAACATCAGGACTACTGGAACCCAGTTGACAGAGGGCTTTGATCCTCTGCACGTTGGGCGCATGCAAACACCCGCTAAGTTCGCGCTTCTCCTTGTTTCGTGCATCGGCTTCGCGGCCCCAGGCGCAGCCGCTGAACCGCCTGACGCCTTGGCTCTTTGGCAGCGCGGCGCCTTGCGAGGAGCGAACGTCATGCAGGCGCAGTGTTCCCTCGAAGACCTGAACGCGCTCCGGAGTTGGGGCGCCAATCTCGCCGAGATTCCGGTGTCCAATGTCTATGCGCCAGCACCGCCCTATGCCTTTCAGCCAGAAAACCTGGCCAGGTTGGACCGAGCCGTGAAGGCAGCGGAGCAGGCGCACCTCTACGTTGCCTTGACTTGCCGCGAGGGACCGGGCCGGCCCGACTTCGACCGCAGCCATGAAATCTGGCGCGACGCGCCGGCCCAGGAAGCCTACGCGAAGATGTGGCGGGAGGTTGCTGCGCACTACCGCGGTCGTGCTTGCATCGTCGGCTATGACCTCATGTGCGAGCCGCATCCGGACCAGGAAGCCGGGCAACCTCTGGGGAACTGGAATGTCCTGGCTAAGAAGATCACGGCGGCCATTCGTGAGGTTGACCCGCAGACGCCGATTCTGGTCAATTCAATTGGCTGGGCTTATCCACAACAATTCGAGGCCTTGCAGCCAACCGGCGACCCGCGAACCGTCTATACCGTGCATTTCTATGACCCGCACTACTACACGCATCAGAAGCCCGGAGACCATGTCACCTACCCCGGATTCCGCGTCCCTGGCAAACCGGCCGAGGCGTGGGACAAGGCGGTTCTGGAGGCTCAGCTTGCCCCAGTTCGCGCTTTCCAGCAGAAGCACCACGTGCCCATTTTCGTGGGTGAATTCGGCTGCGCACGGTTTGCCCCGGGCGCGGAAGCGTGGCTCCGGGACCAGATGGACCTCTACGAACAATACGGATGGTCCTGGGCCTACTGGGCTTTCCGGGAGTGGGACGTGATGAACATCGAGCGCACCGCCGATGCCACCGATAAGCAGAACCACCCCGACACGCCCCTCCTGCGCCTCTTCAAGACCTACTTCGCGAAAGACAAGCAGTTCTTGACTGCGGAATAACAGGCGAGGGGGCTGGCTCGGCCCCGCCTCTTGGCTTTCATGCCTCATCCCTCACCCAAGACACGAATATGAAGGTACGCAAAGGCAGGTTCTCCGGCACGATCGGCCTGGAGGTGTACGTCAATAGCAAGCACGGCCAGGTCGTGCGGAGCCGGCCCCGGCGCTCCTGGCGCCCAACCCCTGCCCGACTGGCCGTTCAGCACAATCTCGCCCAGGTGGTGAACGCGTGGCGCAATCTCACCCCCAAACAATACCAAGCCTGGGCGGCTGCCGCCCGCAAGGAGAACATGGGCACCTATCCGTTCTTCAGCAAAATCAACGGCGCGCTAGCGGCCGCCAAATTGCCCCTGCTCATGGACCCGCCCAAACGCGTGAAGCTCACGCCCAATCCGGTGGGAGAGCTTGAGATTCTAAACCGGGGCGGGGTGATTACGCTTCGACTCAGGGTTTCCCGGGTGCCCGCGCATCAAGTGTTTGTGCTTGGCTCTCGCTGGTGCAGCCGGGGCATCTGGACGCGGGGCAACCGATTCGCCGTCATCGGCGCGTTGCCCGCCGCCGAGGGAGGTTGGAGCGACATCACCGACCTCTACGTGAAGGCCTTCGGCGTGCCGCCGGTGGGTCAGCGGGTCTTCATCCGCACTCGGCAGCTCCTCAACGGTTGGGAAGATGAATTCAAGGAGACCTGTGCCGACGTGCCGCCGCCAGAGAAGCAAGGGAGTTAAAGAAGTGCAACCGGTGCAACCCGGGACCAACACCGGAGTAACGCTGGAGTGCCTCTATAGTTGCAAGCAAGTTGCAGGCATGTTGCAAGCCTGTTGCAGGCTTGTTTGAAGCCTCCCTCCCGCCTCTGCTCCCCGCTTCCCGCGCCCACCACGCGTGCGCTGCAGCCGTCGAGCGGCGAGCCGTCCCGAAGCGCCCCGAGTTAAAGATATAGACAGCGGAAGGGCCGGCGAGGTTACAAGGATTCCACCCAGCAAGTCTCATTTTGACGGAGCGCCGACTTGTAGTCGGCTTAGGACATCCGCAAACACAGGCGTCTTCTGGTGAACGAGAGCGTTAAGCCGACTGCAAGCCGGCGCTCCGTCCGTCAAAATGAGAATTGCTGGATTCCATCCCTTCCAATCCACGGCGTGCATCCTGTAAGGGAACACGCACCTAAAGCCACGCTTTACCCTGAAGGGGTTATATCAGCGTGCGCCCAGGCCGGCGTTACTGCCGGGACATGCCCCCACCCACGCCCGCCGATTAAGAGCCCGCCGGTGGGTTTGCTCGGCATTCTGCATTCTGCATTCTGCACTCTCCCTTCTGCCTTGGTTCCCGGGTTTCCACCATAAGCCTTCCGAATACAACTCGCCTCCCGCGCCTCCCTCGGGGTGGTCTGGGGGCACCCTGGACAAACCCTGGACATGTCCTGGTACCATAGAACCCTCTCAAACCCGCGTTTTCGATCAGCCACACTTATCCAGCCCGATCCACCCGCCGCTGCGTCGGCTGCGTGCTGCCCGCGCTGGCGGTGTATTCCCGGCGACTCCCCGGTGTAGCCCCCATGTGTACCCGATGTTGATCGCGTAAGCCTCTGCGGTTAAGGCATTTGCACAGTGTATTTCTTCGTAAGTATCTGCGGCTGAGGCACTTAACCTGATTCTAGTAGCAAAGCCAGGCCAATCCCGCAGGAACCCCGGAGCACTCGGGCCAACAGTCTTGGGCTACAGGCAATCCACAGCGGGCTTCTCATCCCGCTGCCGCCCTGCCGCAGCGCACACGCGTAGATTGTGGCCGAAAAGGCGACACCAGTTATGAGATTGTAATAATTCGTTGACCCGGCAGGGATTATAACAACCTCACCAACTGCTTTACGCGAACATTTCTTGTCGGATTCTGCCTCGCTGCGGCTTTATATGGTGTGAAGTGAAGACAACGAATAATCACGAACTGCTGAGGGCCTACGCGCAAGAGCACTCGGAGTCCGCATTTGAGGAACTGGTCAATCGCTACGTCGCTTTGGTGTATTCGGCCGCAATCAGGCGGGTCTCTGGGGACAGGCAGTTAGCTGAAGACGTGACGCAGGAGGTGTTTACAGATTTGGCGCGCAAGGCGGCGGCGCTACCGCCAACCGTGATGCTCGGCGGCTGGCTGCACCGGCACAGCGGATATGTAGCCTCGACTGCGATGCGGGGAGAACAACGCCGTCGCGACCGTGAAAGGAAGGCCGTAGAAATGAATGCGCTGAATGATCCCTCGGAAGCCGACTGGAGACAATTCGCCCCGGTGTTGGATGAGGCGATGGATGAGATGGATGCGGCGGATCGGGACGCGCTTGTATTGCGGTATTTCGAGCGGTGCGAGTTGCGCACGGTCGGCGTCGCGCTTGGGGTGAGTGACGACACGGCTCAAAAGCGGGTCAGCCGCGCGCTGGAAAAGTTGCGCGCCCTTCTGAAGCATCGAGGCGCCACGCTCTCAGCGGCGGCCCTGGGGACAGCTCTGGCCAGCGAGGCTGTCACCGCCGCGCCGGCTGGACTCGCCGCCACAATTTCCGCCGTTGCGCTCGCTGGAACAACTCTCGCTACCGCCGCAACTGCCACTGCCGCCAAAGCCATTGCCACCACCAAAGCCATTGCCATGACCACACTACACAAGGCTGTTATCTTCACCGTGTTCGCTGCGACCGTGGGCACGGCAATTTACCAAGCCCGCCAGGCGGCGAACGCCCGTGCCGATGTACAAACGCTTCAGCAACAGCAAGCCCCGTTGACCGAGCAAATACAGCAGTTACGAGGCGAACGAGACGACGCGACGAACCGGTTAGTTTCGCTGGCACATGAGAAAGACAGCAATACAGAATTGCTAAGGTTGCGCGGTGAGGTCACACGGCTGCGCACGGAAGCTCAAGAGCGGGCAAGGCTGAAAACAGAGGACGCAGGAAAAGCGGCTAAATCAGGAGTGGAAGAAGCAGAATCCTTGATTGAACGGGTCCGGCTGCTTAAACAGCGCCTGGCGCAAACACCCGAAGCAAGAATCCCCGAACTCCAATTCCTCAGCGAGGAGGATTGGCTTCGGGTAGCCGCCCGTCCAAAACAGCTCGATACCGATGAAGACTTCCGAGCAGCTTTCAGCGATTTGCGCAATCGCGCCGAAGGCGATTTTCTTCGTACAATGGAACCTGCATTGCTAAAATATATTGAGGCCAACAACAACCAATTCCCTGCTGACCTCTCTCAGTTGAAACCCTATGTTGAGAAAGCGCCGGGCGACGATATTCTACAACGCTACCAGATCGTCCCCGCAAGTAGCGTACCCGAAGCAGGTGGTATTATTGCAGGCGCGGGAGACTGGCTCATCACGTTGAAAGCGCCAATTGACGGAAAGTTGGCTCTTGGCCGAAGTGGAGTGAGCGAACTCAACGATAGTTCGGGAACGATAGCTATACTTGCCCCGGCAATGAGAGCCTTAGCTGAGGACACACCCGAAGTTAATGGGAAGAAGACAATGGATATGCACCAATTAGCCCCCTATCTCAAAACACCGGAGCAAAAAGCTGCCTATCAAAAACTGATGCAGCAATCGAAGTAACCGTGCATGATCCTAAATGGGTCAGCTAATGGGAATGTCATATAGAGCATTGCAGACCACCGCGCTTGCCTTCGGTTCAGCCGGGCGGTACAAGAGGATTGGGTGAGAACATGACATCCTCATTAACTGACAGGCCGAAGGGGAAAAACCCGCCGCCGGGCGCTTCACTGGCCGAGGCCCGGCCGCGTTGCGGGGGGTTCCCAGTTCACGTGCCAATACAGACCCCAGAGCCCCTCGAGCTTCACGAACTGTGAGTGTCCATCCGCGAACCCGGCCATGATGCCGCCCGGCATCTGTTGGCCCGGCGCCAGCACGCGTGGCGCGCTGGAGGCGCTGCGGACATGGTGCCGCGCTATAGTGCAGCGCCCCATATTATCGGCAGGGCTTATCCCAAATGGCGCGCCGGCATAGAGGTTTCTCCAGGGGGGGTCGGCCTCCTCGGGAGCCAGGTCCACCCAGTTCGCGTCCATGAATATGGGCGTCGAGGCAGGATTTTGAATACTTGCTTCGGTCGTGAAAACGAACGCTGCTGTTTTCGGGTAATACTTGGGAAGGTCGGAATACAGCCACGCATTGTATCCGTAGCTGCCGAAAAACATCGTGCGCGCATCCGAGGTCCACCTCACCCAAGCCGCGTCAGCAGCGCCCCCTCGGTTTCCACTGTCAGGCGGCGGGTTACGCAACGGTGCCGTCGGGCAGACGAAAATGTTCCTGTTCTTGATTAAGTCGGACAAACTGCCCATCCACGTGCCGCCCGGGTAGCGAGGGTCGTCGTAGAGGATCGGGCTGCCGTGTTCATTGAGATACATGAAGCCGATGAGGGACAATTGCTTGACATTGTTAAGGCACGTCGTCTCGTGCGCCTTCAGTCTCGCCCGCGATAAAACGGGTAGCAACAAAGCCGCGAGAATGGCAATGATCGCGATGACCACCAGCAGTTCAATCAGCGTGAACGCGGGTGTCTTGCCGGAAGTTTGGGGGTATAGCGGACGCATAGGATTTGGGTTCAATGTCTAATTGCAAGGTTCAGGGTCATACCGGCAGTTGGATTACACCACACAGGCGCATAAGATTCGGGCTCAACGATCAATTGTAAGTGCGACCATGAACGGCGCGGAATTGGCCATACCCGACACGTAGTCAATCGTTTGAATCTGCTTTTCGGGCTCAGGGTTTACGAACCTGGTTTCAAAGAGCCTGATCCTGGCGCCGTGGTGTTCCGCCGGAGGGTTGCGGCCCGTCCACGCCACAGCCGTGTTAGGGTCCTTGGTGGCTCTTACCGGCGCGTCGGGCCAGTCCCACCAATCCAGCAGATGAATCCCGTGGCGGATAGCCAGCTCGGTCTGCTGGCCATCCGAGTAGTGCAGCACCAGGCTCGCCACGGTTGTCCCCACCGGATCATCAGTCCCGGAGTTGGCGTGCAAGACGTAAAGGCTCCGGGCGCAGCTACCCACTGGAATGCCGATGATGCTTTCCGGAAGAGGGTATCCCCTTCGCTTAAACTCCTGCCCTTGAAGCTGGATTACGCCCTGGATGTCGAATGGCACTCCTTTGAAAATTCGTTTGCCTTGGCCGAGGGCTGCCAGGTGGTTGTTGCCGTAGGCCGGCGTCCAACTGTTCTGCAGATCCCCATTTTGGGAGTGTGAAAGATCCAGGGTGGTGAAGTGACGGTGCTCCGCCGGATGTCTGGCATAGACCAAGTGTGCGATGCTGCCGCCCAGGAACAGAACCAGGATGGAAGCGCCCAGGAGCAGGGCTCTAAAGGAAGCCAGGGTTTCCATCAGCACCATGGCGACGCTCGCCGGGGCGGCCGCCGCCGCCCCCAGCGAAGTCTTGGCCACGGACAGGGCCAGTCCCGCAGGGGCCGACGGCACACCGGCGGTGCTCAGGAGAACGGCCAGCGAGGATGCGGAGGCCGTTACGCCGCTCCGCGCCAGTATGGCGCGCAGTTTTCGCAACGCCCGGGACACCCTTTTTTGGGCCGCATCGTCCGTAACTCTCAGGGCAGCGCCAACAGCGCGAAAGTCTTTGCGCTCGAAATAATGGAGCAAAACGGCATTCCTGTCTTTGGCGCTTAACTTGCCCATGGCGGCGTCGAGCACCGGGCGGAGTCGTTCCCACTCGGGTTCGGGTTCGCGTGTGAACTGCAGCATAGCTAAGGCCTCCTGCTCGCGGGCTCGACGGCGCTGCTCAGTGCGAACAGCTTTTGCGGCCGCAAAACAGGCCGCTTCATAAAGCCAGCCGGTGAGCACGACGTTCCTCGGCAGCAACCGTGCTTTGCGGGCCAAATCCGTGAACACGGACTGCGCCACATCCTCCGCCAGTTGCGCATCGCCGTTTAACTGGCGCAGAGCGGTCGAATAAGCCAAATCGAAGTGGCGCACCACAAGTTCTCGAAACGCTGCCTCGTCTCCCTCTCGGGCAAACCTGCTCAGTTGCTGCGCATCGTCCGTCATGACGTACCTACCCTTTAGCACCCGCAGACCATGAAATCCGACAAGAAAGTTATGTCTGTTCCACGGTTGCCTCATGCGAGGTCCGAAAGCCATTTGCCCAAGCTGGAATTCTTTGTCACCAGCGTCGAGAGCAAAGGTGTAGAATCCGAGCAGGCTTGACGAGGGCGGACGCGCCTATGCGAGGGCGGGGGGCGACGACCCACGATGCTAACTTCCAGATCTTGCACACCGCCGAAGGCGGCATCCCCAGTTCAGGGCCAATCGCACACAAGACATACAAGTCCTGACACTTGCATTGTAAGACCGACCTGATTTGCGCGGCCCGTTCAGCGCCGGGTGACGCCTGTCACATCATGGTAAGCAGCGGTGGTTCATTTGTCCTCAATGTGCTCGCCGGCCGTCAGGCGGCAGAGAAGGAAATTCATGCCGGGACGCAAAGTTCTGACCTCCCGGGCAGCGGAGCGGACGGCAAGTGAGTGGGTCAACGTGCTCCCATAAGGCCGGAGCTTTGTACTATACAGAAGTGACATCGGCGGTGTCTATCCCATGACATGAAACGGAAACTTGCAATCCTTGGTCTGTGGGCGGTCACTTTTTCGGCAGCTTCAATTTACGCCGGCACGGACGATGTCCTTATCCCGGGCGACAATCTTATCGTAGAAGGAGTTCCGAAAATACCCATGCCGTTGGCCGACGAAGTCAGCCGCTACACCGAGTTCCGCGTGGCGGGAATCTTGAACTGGCATCCCACCCGACGGGAGATGCTCATCGGTACACGCTTTGCAGATACCTATCAAATCCACTTGGTCAAGTTTCCAGGTGGCGCGCGGACGCAACTCACCTTTTTCAAGGACGGCGCAAGGGATGCCACCTACCAACCGACGAAGGGGGACTATTTCGTTTTCAGTAAGGACTCCGGGGGCGACGAGAATTTCCAGAAGTGCCGGTATGACTTCGCCACGGGCGCGATTACGCTGCTGACCGACGGCAAATCCAGAAATACCGGCGGCGTCTGGTCAAACGCAGGCGACCAATTGGCTTATGAATCAACCCGGCGCAATGGACAGGATGTGGATTTATGGGTCATGAATCCATCTGACCCGAAGTCCGACCAGATGCTGGTGCAACTTCAAGGGGGTGGCTGGAGCGCGGTTGATTTTTCTCCAACCGACCGTCAATTGTTGATTAGCGAATACATCTCCGCCAATGAAAGTTATCTCTGGTTGCTGGATAGGGCCACGGGGGTGCGGACCCTCCTCACACCTAAAGGCGGACCCCAAAAGGTTGCCTACGATTACGCCCAATTCAGCAAAGATGGCAAAGGCATCTACGTCACCACCGACCGCGACTCGGAGTTTCACCGGCTGGCTTACATTGATCTGGCGACGAAGAAGCACACTTACCTGACCACCCATATCAAATGGGACGTGGACGGATTTGCCCTTTCGTGGGACGGCAGGATGATTGCATTCGCTGCAAACGAAGACGGCTTGAGCGTCCTGCATTTGCTCGACACCCGGAGCGCCAAGGAACGTCCGGCCCCCTTATTGCCTCCCGGTCTGGCCTTTCCCGACCGATGGCACCAAAACAACCGCGATCTGGGTTTCAGCTACATGTCGGCGCACAATCCGGGAGATTGTTATTCACTACTGGATGTGAAGACCGGGAAAGTGGAACGCTGGACCGCCAGCGAAACGGGCGGCCTCAACACACAGGATTTCTCCGTGCCGGAAGTTGTTCGCTGGCAGAGCTTTGACGGCAGAGTGATTTCGGGCCTGCTCTATAAGCCGCCGGTAAAGTACACCGGCAAACGACCGGTCATCATCGATATTCACGGCGGGCCGGAAGCACAAGCGCGCCCCTGGTTTCAATGGGAGAATAATTACTTCCCTAATGAATTGGGTGTGGCGGTGATTCAACCCAATGTGCGCGGGTCGAGCGGCTACGGAAAAACCTTTCTCCAGCTTGACGACGGATTCTTGCGCGAAGGCGCTTACCAGGACATCGGCGCCTTGCTGGATTGGATCAAGACGCGGCCTGACCTCGACGCCGGCCGAATCATGGTGACCGGTGGCAGTTACGGCGGACACATGACCCTCGCCGTGGCGACTTATTATCCCGAGCGCATACGCTGTGCGCTGGATATTGTCGGCCCATCGAACCTGGCGACCTTTCTCGAACACACCTCCGCCTATCGCCAGGATCTGAGGCGCGTGGAATACGGCGACGAGCGTGACCCAAAAATGCGCGAGTTTCTTAATCGGATTGCCCCTTTGAATAACGCAACAAAAATTACCAAGCCGTTGTTTGTTGTGCAGGGCGGCAACGATCCGCGGGTCCCGGCGAGGGAGTCGGAACAAATGGTTCAAACCGTCAGAAAGAACGGCACGCCCGTTTGGTATCTGGTGGCCAAAGATGAGGGGCATGGTTTCGCCAAGAAAAAGAACAGAGACTTTTTGCTCTACACCACCGTGCTCTTTATCAAAGAATACCTGCTAAAATGACCCCTCTCTATCCGCGCCGGCCGCTTTGCTCTTCTCAAGGCGCGGTTTTGAGTGTAAAGCACGGACGCTCTTATGAACTTTGCTCGACGTGTTGCTTTTATCAGCCTGTTTGGCGCCCTCGCTCGCAGCGGCCTCGCCCAAACGGGCTACCAGGTCAAACCGAACCATCCGCGTTTGCTGATACCGGACGTGCCGGAAGTCGCGCGGCGCTGCGAGGGGCCACTGGCCGACGATTTCCGGGTGGTCAAAGACCGGGCCGATGCGGCGGCGCGCCGGGGCCACCTTGAGTTCATCTCGAACAAGTGGTCCATCCCCGAAGACCTGATGAACTGCGCCTTGGCTTACCTCATCGAGCGGGAGCGGGGCGGAGAGCAAAGTCGGATACTTGGAATATGAGAAAAGAGAGCCCGCGCAGCAGTCGCGCTTTTTGCTGGAGCGCGGACATTCTTGTCCGCATAAAGATACCGACCGGTATAGCGGACACTATTTGACATTGTGTCCGCCATAGCGGACAATGGTGGCATGTCGTCTGCGCCCAACATGCCCCTGCCCGCCGTGAATGCGCTGCGCAAACTGGGCCGTGATCTGGCGCTTGCCCGGCGGAAGCGCGGGATCTCTACGGCGGACATGGCCAGACGGCTGTTTATTAGCCGCGATACGCTCTGGCGGCTGGAGCGCGGAGACCCAACGGTTTCACTGGGCACGCTGGCCACCGCCGCATTTGTGCTCCAATTGCACGACCTTCTGGCAGGTCTGGCGGCCCCCGCGAGTGACCATCTTGCTCTCAGCCTGGACGAGCGCCGTGTGCCTCAGCGCATCCGCCGTCGCAGCAAATGAGCTGGGAAGTGCACATTGACTGGCGGGGACAGACTTGCCTGGTGGGGCGGCTGCATGCCGCCGGGCGGCGTGAAGGGGTCGTCCATGAGAATGTCATGTTACCACTGGACGCTGTTCGCCCCAGTGAGCGATTGAAGCCCGACCCAGGCAAGCCTGACCGCCGGCGGACTTAACCGGTTACCGCGGGAGCATAACCGTGAAGGGGTCAACCTCGTGTTTTTTGCCCCCTTTAACCTAAACTCCGCAGTTGAGAGTGAACAACAAAGGCGCGAAGACGCGAAGAAAGGGCTGAGAGATCGCAAGTTCGGGGGGGATTTGGGTTCACCTGCCAGGTGAAGGTTTCCGACTTTGGTCAAAGGGCAAGCATTGCCTTGTTTTCAGCCTTCGCGTCTTCGCGACTTCGCTGTTCAACTGCGGCATCCAGGTTTAATTCTCGTCGCCTCGGGCGCGCCGTGCCAGGGCCGGAGTGCTGGGCCGCTAAGCAGCGTAATTCCCTTGCTTGACAGCGCATACTTTGTGATACAAAGTGAATGAGATAAACATGTAATACGCGTATGAAAGCATTGCTACGAATTGCTGCGGCCTCATCATTTGTCTTCTTTCTTGCTGGTGGATGCCTGCTGCTCGGCATAGCCGGCCAAGCGGCGCGTGACGGCGGGGAGGCGCTCTTACTGGTGCCGGTGGGACTGTTCTTTATTGGCACGGCGTTTTTTGTCGGCTCGATCCTCCTCGTTGCTGCCGAGAGGTTCGGTCGAAAGAATGAAAGTAAATGATAACGCCGTCGCCCGACCCGCTCCGTGAAGCCGGCCGCCGCCGATCCTTCGGCCTTCGAGGGCGGGGGGAGACTGGCTGCCCTTTGGCTTCTTCGGGGCTTGGCTTCCCGGCGGCTGTGGCTGAGGGAGAGCATTCGGCATCATCGTGACCCTCCAAGAAATAGTCCGGCAGCTTGACCAGTTTGATCGTGGTATGACGATCTATGCTGCGAACCCGTGGCAGCCATCGTCAAATGCGCTCGTCGCCCGCCCCCGCGATGACGGTCGAGCTCCTGAAGAGGCAGTTGCAGCGGGCTGCGCCTATTTTCTTGAGGTTTTCATGGCGCTCGCAGTTTTGCGCGATTTGCCTGGTTTGCGCGGTCGTGAGCCGAGCGAGACGGAGAAGTGCGCCCGATTAATTGAGTATGCAGAATGGCTGAGATCCGACGCCACGGATTACCCGTTCATGAAATGGAACTTCCCAGTCACGATGATGATTTACTGCAACGGGTGTGGGAAGCATTTCGACATAGTCGTTACGAGCAAAGATGCCGCCGATCATCGCTGCCCTGCCTGTGGGAAGGTGCATGTTTTTGGTCTGGAGGCTTTTATCCAGAAGGCGATCGAGCAGGGCAAGAGAATGCTGAGAAAAACGCATGGGCGCCGATAGGTGTTAGGGTACCAAACAGAGCGCGGAGCCAATGGGCGTCAGCGGCAAGCTCGCGGCTGTTGGCGCCGCCTTGATTCATCGTGGATCATCCTGGCAGAGGAAGCCGAAGATCGCCGCCGCAGGGCCGATATTCTGGTGAATCGTGAACTCGCTGGCCATCGGGGAGCAGCGGTTGCTGAACCAGCGTTCATTGCCGGGCCAGGCGTCTATGCCAGGATAGAGCGTCGAGTGCGGCCAGGCTGCGTCCCACGGCCCGATGCCTTGGTCCTTCTCTTTGCGCCAGGGACTGTAAGGAATCAGGCCCGGGTGAAAGCGGCCTTTGCCGTTGTACCAGGCGTCCATGTGAAAGATCTGAGTGGGGCACCGTGGTCCGAGTCCGGTCACCCAGGTTTGGTTGAGCGAATTACAGCCGAGGAAGTAATCGCACGTGGTATATAGCGCGCCAAGAAAACGCCGGGCACGCTCCGGTTCGGAAGAGCGTGTCAGGGTGCAGGCCACAGCACCAGCCAGGACAAACGGCGTGGTCTGCTGTCCCCCCAGCATCGGCATGTATATGTTGCCACCCCAACGAAGCGCGCGTTTTTGCGCCGACGCGAGCACGGTCTCGTCAGCCGTGTGGAGAGTCGCCGATCGCAGGCGTTCAACTAATTCAGCGCGCCATGGCGCTTTCCCGCCCCCCAAGACATACACAAAAGGTCCGTAAGCGGGTTCATCCTGAAGGATGGTATCCGGTTTGATCCACTGGGTATCCGTCGCCAGTTGGGTTTCGTAGTCCGGGTCTCCTGTCAGCCGGAACAGGCAGGCGGCGGCGTAGGCGCGAGGATGGCGGAGACTGCCGTCCATGGCTGCCTCATCGGTCTTGCGGGTGTTCGCTTTCGCCCAGGCGTAGGCCTCTCGCGCTTCCTTGGCCCAGTCAACCCCGGCAGGATCGCGTTTCACCCCGGCGAGTTCATAAGCGTAAGCCAAATGGGCAGCAGTGCCGGCATAACGGTAAGTGGACCAGGGATCTTCGCCGGACACCATCCACGTGCGGTCGGTGTCCTCCCATGAACCACGGCCCACTTTCTTGCCGTCAGCGGTGGTGCCTTCATCGGTCCCGAAGGCGTCCCCCGCGACGCGCAAGCCCACGCCGCCGGTGCCCCAGCCCTTGGACCGAAGTTCAGCGCGAAGGCGCTGGCAAAAGCGCGGCAGCCAGGCGGCCTCATCGAGGATGTCCGGGACACCATTGCCACTTTCGGGGATGTTAAGCTCGCCGTCGCGGAATTTGCGCGGGGCCATTTCATAAACGAGGAGGAGCTCTTGCGCCACGCGCAGGTGGGTGTAGTAGCTGTCCCAGTCACCCGCATCCTGGTACCACCCCCAGGTATCCTCGAGCGCGCCTGGGGACTCGGCCATAAGCTCCTTCGCATCGCCCCCTTCGCTGCCCCATTCCTGCCAGCGCACGCGCGTATAGCGCAGTTTGCCGTCAAAGCCGGGCGTGAGTCTGGGATTATGAGGGGCGGGGCGCTCGAACTCCGTGAAGGGCTGCTTGAGCGCGATGCCGGAGCGGTTGTGGTACAGGGCTCTCGCCACGGTCACAAAAGCAGGACGATAGACATCGGCATCGAGCCGGAACGGCCACGAACACCCCACTCCCTCGACCGCTACGACATAAATGCCCGGGCGCTCGAACTTCGAGAAGTCGCACTCCCAGACATCGGCGCCGAGGAAATTGCCGAAGGGCGGCGAGTCGGACTTGTAAGCCGTCTCCGGGTTCTCCTTGCCGAGGCGGAAGCGCACCTGGCCGCTGAACACGCGGGTCCCGCTGTTCGTGTCCACGAGGTGAAAGGCACGGCCTTCGCAGGCCTTGAGATCCAGCGAGCCGCGGTCGCCCATCCAGTGATAAAGGTAGGCGTATTTCTCCGGGGCAGCGGGGACATAGCCAAGCGTGTTCACATGCACTGCCTCCGAGCGGGCATGGGCGATATCGAACTTGAGCATCCAGTTCGTGCCGTTCTTTGCGAGACCGCCTAGCCTCACCGTGTAGGTCCGTCCGGGCTGCATCGGGGTGGGGAGTTCGAGGTAAAGCCAGTGCTCTTTAGTGTGATCAGGACGCGAGTTGACCGCCCGCCCGTTTTCCCACTTGTCCACAAACCATGCGAAGTCCGTGCCTTTGCTCTTGCGACCGACGGATATCGGGAACTTCTTCTCGCGATAAGCCGGATCGTCGGAACTCGCGACGGTGTAAGTTTCGGGACGCGAGGCCGCGACGACATCAAGAGGATCAGTGAACACCTTTTCGGCGCTACGCGGTTCCCCGCGCTGGTGGTGCTGCACATGGCCGTCGTTGAAGTGCAGCATGAGGATGTGCTCCGTGAGCGGCTGGAGATCAACCAACTCGGAAGCCGCTGCGTGCGGCGTCATCCAGAGGATGAATGAGGAGATAGTCGCGAGCACTACAAGCCACTGCTTCGAAAGGCAATTGACTGGTCCCATAAGAAGGAAATGCATTGGCGGGCAATCATCCTGGTATTCATTACGACCGCCAAGCGAAAAGTCAGCGGCTCAAACGGGGGCAAGATGCAACGTAATTGTAGTTCCCGACCATGGCTTTCATCGGCTCATCGCAAAGCGATGCTGAATTCGCTGGCCGTGAAGGGGCCCCTCAGAATGTCATGTTTCGACCGGAAGCTGTTCGCCCCAGTGAACGATTGAAGGCCGGCCCTGGCGAGCCTGACCGCCGGCGGACGGGGTGAGTATAACCGTAAAGGGGTCAACCTCCGACCCCTTTCTATCCGCGCCGTTCCTTGTTGCGTCAACGCCGTACCTGTGGACAATGAACCTCGGACCATGCGGACATCGGCACTACAGCCATTACGTAATCGGAACGGCGCAAATAACGCCCTTCAGAAAGAAGATTTGCCGATTCACGGCTGGTACAGGTTTGTCCTGTCGTACCCACCTCACCTCGTTCGTCAGTACATTGCGAAGCTCAACATCGGCGGTGATGATTTACTGCTCGATCCATTCTGCGGAACCGGTACGACCCTGGTCGAGGCCAAGAAGAATGGAATCCCAAGCATTGGCTGCGATGCTCATCCGTTTGCGGCGCTGGCTTCTAGAGTTAAGACGAATTGGGCAGTTGATGGCAAGGCCTTGAGGGCCACGCTCAGGCGCATCTTGCGCCGGGCAGAAACCGAAACCTCAAGCCACGGACTGCACGCCCTTTCTTTTGACGCGGCCATGTTGCGAGAAGGAAGTCCTCCCGCCCGCAACGGATTCCAACTCACTGAGGAGGGGGAGAAGCTGTTGAAATCCCAAAGGAGCAAACTATGAAAAGAACCTGCCCTACTCACAAAGACCAGGATGAATTAGCCTGCCCAGTGTGCGGATACAAAGACAAGTTCATCGAGGTGATGGCTGAGGAAGCCCATTTGGTCAACGGCCGCAGGGACTACATAAAGCTGGTGGAGGGGGTGGTGGATCACTATCTATGCTGGAAGTGCGGCAGCACATTCCAAACCGAGGCATCAAACAGAGCATGAATTCATCGCTCATCGTAGAAGGATTAGCTTCCTCGTTGCGGAAGCGATACGGAAAGCCAGTGCAGCTCGGGCGTAGCGGCCGCCTGTGGAACTTCGGGAACGCCATCAATTGCTCGATTAACTATTCGAGACTTCTGCGCGGTGAGAAGTTCTTCTTCGGGTTATCTCAGGAGGTTACAGACAAGAGTTTTGCCTACCCTCCGACGGATCTTGGTGACTTTGTCGTGCTGATCTGTGGTTCGGCGGAACAAGCGCTGGTCTTACCACGCTCACTGGTCCTCCAGATGCTCGATAGGGTCCCCACTCGAAAACTCGACGTTTTCCGGGAGGGTACAACATATATTCTCCAAACGACCAAGCACCCTAAACTGGACGTCACGGAGTACCTGAATGCATTCCCCAAAGGCACTCTGAACCCGGGCGAGGCCGACTCTGGTGATCCTGTAATCGGCAATGCGGACCGGGCTCATGTCAAGTTTCAGTCGGCGCTTATTGACCTGGGCCGGGCTGAAGGCTCTTCTGTCTGGGTGCCTCCTAACGACCGGGGCCTTTCGTTTCAGGGGCAGCCATTCAGCGCACGGACTATTCCACGGCTTCCCCACCTCGGCTTCGACGAGAACACGCGCCGGATTGTCCAGAACATCGACGTGCTTTGGTTAACAAGAAATGTGATCAGAAAGGCATTCGAGATTGAATCTTCCACAGCAATTTATAGCGGGCTGCTGCGCCTGAATGATCTGGTGCTGGCCCAACCAAACAACCAGGTTGACCTGTTCATTGTCGCAAGTCGCAGTAGGCGGCAGAAGGTCTTCAACCAATTGATCCGCCCGTCGTTTCACTCGTTGCTTCCGAAATGTGGGTTTTTCGCGTTTGAGGATGTCGAGGAGCAGTTAAGTAAGATCGAGTCCGTCCGCAGTGACAAGAATGTCCGAATCACAGGCCTCGTTAAGGGGGAGATGTTCACCCTGCCTGAAGGATGCGTTTACCCCGAGGAAGTTTGAGGACTGCCGATTGCCTAGCCCCTGGATGAATGCTTCCGTTGTGAGAACTGGACAGGGCCGGAAGGAGAACAACGCGGCCGGCGTGCGCTATCAACCGGCTTGGGCCTTGGATGATCGTCGGTCGGGGAAAGGCGCGCTACGCGTTCGTCAAATTGGCGGCCTCCCCGGCGATCGAGATCCAGGGTGATCTATTGTCGATTTCCCTGCTCAGCGCCACGCCTGAAATCGTCTTGGAGTATGCCGGCGGCGATGAGCAGGGTTTGCTCGCCAAGGTTCACTACAATCGCCTGCTGGACATTTTTCTCCAGATCACTTGCCACCACCTGCAGAACCACTGGAGAACCTCCATCAAAAATAAGGGCCAGTGCGAGATTGATGATCTTTACGTTGGGCTCAACATCAGCGGCAACAGTTCGTCATTCCGGTGGAAGCAAAATGCGCGAACGAGAAGCTGAGCAAGACGCAGATCGTCCAGACCATTGATTTCGCTCAGGACCGGTATCCGAAACTGATCATCCGTCCTGTCGGAGTACAGGAGATGAAGGATGGTTCGCTGGTCTTGATCGAGTTCACGCCAGCGGCGCACCCAGACGAAATCAAAATCAAGGAGATGCGCCGCTACAAGCTGGTGCCTATGTCAGAGGTGCCTTTGGAGAAGCAGCAAAGCCAGCCGTAGTAGCGTGCTTATCCGCCGAGGCTATGGACTTTGTTCAACGCCTTGCCTTGATCAGCCTGTTTGGCGCCCTTGCTTGCAGCGGCCTCGCCCAAACGGGCTACCAGGTCAAACCGAAGATACCGACCGGTATAGCGGACACTATTTGACATTGTGTCCGCCATAGCGGACAATGGTGGCATGTCGTCTGCACCCAACATGCCTCTGCCCGCCGTGAATGCGCTGCGCAAACTGGGCCGTGATCTGGCGCTTGCCCGGCGGAAGCGCGGGATCTCTACGGCGGACATGGCCGGTCGGTTGTTTATTAGCCGCGATACGCTCTGGCGGCTGGAGCGCGGAGACCCAACTGTTTCACTGGGCACGCTGGCAACCGCCGCATTTGTGCTCCAATTGCACGACCGTCTGGCAGGTCTAGCGGCCCCCGCGAGTGACCATCTTGCTCTCAGCCTGGACGAGCGCCGTCTGCCTCAACGCATCCGCCGTCGCAGCAAATGAGCTGGGAAGTGCACATTGACTGGCGGGGACAGACTTGCCAGGTGGGACGGCTGCATGCCGCCGGGCGTGGTCCGGCCGTCTCGGCTTGGCGCCGCACCGGCCGAAGGCTGCGCCTCAAGGGCGTCACACTCGACGCCTACGCCAGCGCGTTCGAGCACGAGTTGATGGACGAAGCCCGAACCCTGCTGGCCAAATAGACCAGCCGCTTTGTTCTTCTCAAGGCCCGGTTTTGCGTGTAAAGCACGGACGCTCGTATGGACCTTGCTCGACGCGTTGCTTTTCTTAGCCTGTTCGGCGCCCTCTGTTGCAGCGGCCTCGCCCAAACGGGCTACCAGGTCAAACCGAACCACCCGCGTCTGCTGATAACGGACGTGCCGGAAATAGCACGGCGCTGCGAGGGGCCACTGGCCGACGATTACCGGGTGGTCAAAGACCGGGCCGATGCGGCGGTGTCTCGCGGCCACCTGGAGTTTATCTCGAATAAGTGGTCCATCCCCGAAGACCTGATGAACTGCGGGCTGGCTTACCTCATCGAGCGGGAGCAGGGCCGAGAGCACCAAAGGTACGCGGACGCGATCACCAAGGAATGGGGCGATGGCAGCCTGATCGCCAACCCCGAAGGGAGTCATTTTGGTTATCATGCTCTCGCCTACGATTGGATCTATGACGCGCTCACTCCCGAGCAACGGGTCCGCTACGGCGAGGCGCTCGGTTCCTGGCTGCGCTACTTCACTGAGAAGCCGGAGATCCTGCTCAAGTGGGGGCATTGGGAATACAATCAGACCTGGGGCCCCATTCATTTGAACGTGATGAACTGCCGCGATGCCTTGACGCAGAAACTTTTCATTGCCCTGGCCATCCAGGCAGCCGGCACCAAGTTTGAAGCCGACGCCAGGTCTTTTTTGGATTCCTGGAGCAAGCGTGTGCCCGCGGAATGCCTGCCGGCCTTCAACCGCATGGGCGGCGTCTGGTCGGAATCCTACGGCCACGGCGCCTACGGCCCGGTGACGGTCATTCCCTATGCCTTCCAGGCCTGGCGCACCGGGACGCGCATTGACTATTTCAAGCAGTTGGAGCCGTGGGGCTACCCGGTCGAGGAGCCCCGCTGGGTCGCCTACACGATGATGCCCCACAACGAACGCACGGCATGGATTGATGATGGCGATGGTTCCAAGCCCGCTGCCTTTGCCCGCGCGGCGCCGATGCTGCACGACGGCCTGTCACAGTGGTTCTCCGACCGTGGCCGCGAATGGCTCCGGGAACGCTGGCAGCGCGTCGCCTGCTATGATCCCGCAATCCCCGCCACGCCGCCGGACTCGCTGCCGCTGGGGTATCTTTTCCCCGGCGCCGGGCATGTGTACATGCGCAGCGCCTGGAATGATCCGAACGCCACCTGGGCCTTCTTCGGCTGTGGCCGCCAATTCGCCGGCCACGCCCGCGATGACGAAGGCCATTTCCTGATCTGCAAGCAGGGCGCGCTGGTGTCGCGTCAGGGCGGCCAGGGGCACAACGACACCGATTACTACGCCGGCGGCTCGTTGATCTTCAATATCGTCACTATCTTCGATCCCGCGGAGAAGTTCCGGCGCGACCAGGGCAACGAGAATGATGGCGGCCTGCTGCGGCACGTGTATGAAAGCGACGGTCTCCCGCGCGAACGCGGGCGCATCGTCGCCTTCGAGCACAACGCGAACTACACCTACGCCGCCGCCGATATCACGCGCGGTTACAGCAGCGCGAAAGCGCGCGAGGTGACGCGCCAGTTCCTGTACCTGCGCGGCCAGCGGGAGTTCTTTGTGGTCTTCGACCGGGTGGAAGCGACGCGGCCTGAATTCCGGCGGCACTTTTTCCTGCATGTGCCGACTAAGCCGGAGGTTAATGGAAACCTGCTGAGCTGGGTGAGCCTGCCGGAGGCGGACGGCGATAACACGGTCCTATCGCACGGGCGCTCGCGGATGTTTATGCGGACGTTGCTGCCCGCGCAGGCCGAAATTCGGGTCCGAGGTGGTCCCGGCCAGGAGGCTTGGGGTCATCCGCTCGAAAAAACCGCGCAATACAACCATGTGGCCGAAGGCCGGAGCAAGCCGCCGATTTGCCCGTGGCGCATCGAGGTGGGTGACCCGGGCGATGGAACGCGGACGCTCTTTCTTCACGTGTTCGAGATCACAGAAGAAACAAATCTCGCCCCCGCCGAGTTGACGTTTGCGGCGCCGGCGGGGGTGGATATTGGCGCGCGCTGGCGGGTGCGCTTCAACACGACTGGTCCGCTGGGCGGAACAATAGGCGACCAGAGCCTGGCAACCAGCATCAACGTTGGAGCACAGTACGCGAAGAAAGCCGACGGCGATTGGTGACTGGGGGGAGTCTTAGCGGCAACAATTAAGCACAACCACAGATGGACGCAGATAAACACAGATAAGGACTGCTCAAAATTGCGTCCTGGCGGGACGCGCTGCCCTATTCCGGTTTTTCCTTCAGAATCTGGAGCCCACAAATCTTGGGTTCATCGGCGGAGCCGCGGCTCAAGGCGATCACGATAGCACCATCGGCATCCGGCGAGATGGAGGCGAAGTCCTTCACCACGGCTTTATTCTTGCCGCCTTCTCCGGCGATATCGAAATCAGCGAGCACGCGCTGACCGTTAATGTCCACGTTGAACTTGCGCTGACCGGGGTCGAGCTTCATCTCGGCAAAGTGCAGGCGAACGGTGTAGCGCGAGCCCTTCTTGACCGGGACGGTGTAGGTGCATTTGCCCCAGCGTTCGCTCTGGTAAACCTCAGTTGGCGCCGCGTTGGGCACATTGGTGTCTATGACGCTGCTGGTGGCAGCGCCGGAACCGCCTCTGAAATCCCAGTCGCGACCAAACACGCCCAGCGACGGGGCGCCGAAGCGAAAGAAGCCGACCGGGCCGCCGCCACAGTTAATGCTGAGGGTCTCGGTGAGTGGGGCTGCCGGCCTGGAGGTCACCCCGAGGAACTGCGCGTCGGTGTTTGGAACGACCTGGACGTGCCTCGTACCGGAGCCCGGCACGGGATTGACTGTCACATTCCAGCCATCCACAGCCAAAAGCGGCGCATCACCCTCCAAGTCGGCGGCGGCAGCCTCAATGCTGACGGTCCTGGTTTCCTTCGGCAGCAGCGAGAAGTAGTTGTCGCTGTAGAACACCGGGAGGACCCGCTGGCCCGAATGCGCTTTACGCAACTGCAAGTGAGCCATTAAAGCGACGGATGGGGTCGGATTGCGCACGGTGGCGCCGATGAGGCACTTGCCGGCTGAATCGTGCCGGCTGGCTTCGATTTCGAGCGCGACCGTGGGCAGAGTGTTCAGAGCCTGGAGATCATCCTGGCGCTCGGGCAATTCCCGCCAGTAAAAGTTCTCCGAAACCAGGCGGTCCTTGCTGTCGCGGAGGTCCAGTTTGATGAAATGAACGGGCGAAAGGTTGGAGGGGAAAGCAAGCGCGCCCAGGTCGGTCGCGGCGCTCGGCCCGGCAGTGATGGTTTCGGTGTGAGAGGATTGCAGGGTGCCATCCAGGTTGTAAATGGAGGTCTTGGCCTTGGCGCCGGTCAGGGTGGAAGCCGTGTTATTAATGACCATGAGGTGCCAATCGTTTTGATTCATCTGGATGTGCAGCGGCTCGCAGGCCTTGCGCGTGCCATAAAGAGAGGCATTCGGCTCCAGGTCGTGGCTGTAGAGTTGCCAGACAAAGCTGGGCTGGGCCGGGTGGCTCATCCAGGTGATGACGCCGGTGGCCGGGTGGAACAGTTTGGCGAAGCGGCCTTCGTACATCGCGCGGAAGCACTCGTAATTGGCGAGTTGGGCCTTGCGAGTGAAATCGGCGAGGCTGGACGGGAAGCCGTAGCGGCTGGAAATGATCTGTGGGTACCAGTCGCCTTGCTGGGCCCCGGCGCAGAAATCATGTTCAGCCCAATCATCGTTGATGACCTCCCAATCCTCGGAGGGCATCATGGCGCGGATCGCCTCAAGCGTGGGGACGGAGATCGAACCGACCTCGGTCTTGAAGGCTTCGCCCCAGGTGTAGAACTCGCGCGGGGTGCGCCAGTGGTAAGGACCGCCGGAGTTGACGCCGCGGCCAGAGGTCGAACTGGGCTGGTAAAGACGGCCCGGGTCCAATTCGTGGATGAGGTTCTGAATGCCCCGGCCAATGGCCGGCGGCGGGTCGCCCTCGTTGCGAGCGCACCATAGAGCGATGCAGGGATGACCGCGGAAGCGCAGGATCTTGTCGCGCACATTGGCCAGGTAAAGCTCGACGTCGGCGGGAGGGGGGCCGTCGGCTGGGTGCGGTTCGAAGAATTCGTCCCAGAGCAAGATACCGTACTGGTCGCAGAGGTCATAAAGCGCCTCGCTGGTGCTTTGGCCGACCCAGTTGCGGATCAGGGTGTAATTGGCCAATTGGTGCATGCGGACCTGGGCCTCGAGCCGCTGGCGCGGAATCCGCTTCATGGCCTCATCAATGCCCCAGTCACCGCCCTTGGCCATCACCGGCACGCCGTTGACCGAGAGCGCCAGATTATCTGACCCGGGGAGGGCATAGGTGATCTTGCGCACGCCGAAGGTGACCTCGCGCGCGTCCGAAATAGCGCCTTGGACCGCAAAAGTCAGGCGCAGGGTGTAGAGATTGGCCGGCCCAAAACCATTGGGCCACCACAGACGGGGCTTTTTGAGGTGAAGCGAGGGCGTCGTCGCCGGCGTGAGCGTGACGGCCTGCGTTTCGTTCGGCCCCAGGGAGACGGCCTGCTTGAAGGCGATTCCCTCGGCTTTGCCGGTGAGGGTGCCGGCTTGCGGCATGTCCGAGACGTTGCGGAGGGTGGCCTGGACGGTCAGGTCGGCGGTATCGGTGCGTGGCAGCGGCAGGTCCGAGGTGACAATCGGGTCTTCCAGGACCACTGGCCCGCTGGCCGAGAGGGTGACATCCTGCCAGGGGCCGCTGTCGCGGTCGCGGATGGTGGGAATCCAATCCCAGCCGATCGTGCACAGGAAAGTGGGGCCGTCCATGCCGGTGATGCCCCCATTGGGCCCGGTGCCTTTGGCGATGGTCTTCTCGTGCGTGTCGCCCGGGTGCGGCTGGGGGAAGATGTGGACGGCCAGGACATTCGAGGCTCCGGCAACAAGATTCGAGGTGACATCAAAGATGCCGCGGATGAACGCGCCCTTAACAGTTCCCACCTCGTGGCCGTTGAGCCAGACCTCGGCGAGGTAGTTGACGCCGTCGAAGTTGAGCCAGATTCGGTTGCCGACGGCAGCCGGCGGCGGGGCAAATACGGTGCGATACCACCAGGTGGTGCGGCAGAGCGCGTCAGGAATTCTGTCAGGGCGATTGTTCTCCCCGTAGAGCGGTTCCGGATACACTCCGTCGTTGACCAAGCTCGTCAGCACAGTTCCGGGAACAGTCGCCCGATGCCAGCCGGCGGGTTGAAAGCTGGCGCAGGAAATGACTTCGCCGCTTTGCGGCACTCTGGCAGCGTCCTGCAACCGCCAGCAGCTCGAAATCGGAATTGATTTGTCGGGGCCGGCGAACGCGGCCACCGCGCAGAGCAAGGCTGAGCAAGCGGCGGATTTAACTCCTCGGTTGCGGGTTGTCATAAAGGTAATCCAGGCGAACGATGACATGGCAGAGGGTCGTTGGCAAGGAGCTGTGCTCCTTGGGACGCTTGCCGGGCTGACCGCGCCTGATCAGAAGCGGAACGCCGGCGCAGGCGCGATCAGGGTAAACTCCGCTTGCAGCGGGGAGCCACGCACCTCTATTGTGGCGTGCTGTTGCCTCCAGGTGATAAGCGCGGGGACATCGTCGTGGTTCCCAGGCATTTCGCCCGGCGAAGGTTGTCTTAAACAAATTGAAGAACGCTGAATAAGAGCCTATGGAACGAGTTACTCCAACCACCTCCCTTGGCAAACTGCTGGAGTGGTGCACTAACCAGCACGCCACAGACCTGCATGCGCAGGCCAATCGCCGCTACGCTTACCGCGTCGAGGGCAGGCTCCTGCGGATTGCTCCGGAGCAATTCCCGGTGCCGACCAACGAGGAAATCATGAAGCTCCTGCGGGCCGCTTTCTCCTGCTCGATGGTTGAGCGCATCGAAAAGCAGCACGAGACGGACTTAAGCTTTGTTTGCGGGCAGGTTCGTTACCGAGCCAATTTCAGCAAACAGCAGGGCACACAGTCCTTCTCGTTCCGGGTGGTGCCGCAGAAAATCCCCAAGCTGGACGATCTGAAGTTGCCTTCGTCGGTGGCAGACCTGGTCCAGGAGCCCCGCGGGTTGCTGCTCGTGACCGGGGCGGCAGGCCAGGGCAAAAGCACAACGGCCTGCGCCCTGCTGCAACGCCTCAACGAAGCGACGGCCCTGCGCATCATCACCATCGAGGACCCCATCGAATACCTCTTCGAAGAGAACCAATGCCAATTTGAGCAGCGTGAGGTTGGCGTGGACACCGAATCTTTCGCCAGCGGCATTCGCAATGCCATGCGCCAGGACCCCGAAGTCATCTTTATTGGCGAAATCCGGGATCGGGACAGCATCCAGGCCGCCATGCAGGCGGCGGAAACGGGCCACTTGGTGTTGGCCACTTTACATGCGGACTCAGTGAGCCAGGCGATCGATCGCATCCGCGAGTTTCACCCGGCGGACGAGCAGGCCAACGCCAGCGCCTTGTTGGCCCGGAGCCTGAACGCCATCATCTGCCAGCGGCTGATCCCTAGCACCTTCAATAAGCGAGTTCCCTGCTTGGAAATTATGAAGCGCAACGCGGGGACACAGGACGCCATCGCCCGAAACGACCTGCATCTCCTGACCGGTCACATTGAAGCTTCGCTCCACGAAGGCATGCACAGCTTTGACCAGTATTTGATGCAGCTTTTGAAAGGCGGGTTTGTGACCTTGGAGACCGCCCGGCATTATGCTGTCAATTGGAACAGGGTGGAGATGGAGAGCCACGGGTTTGCACCCGCCATGCCCGGCATTCTCAAACCGGACCTCGAGCGTTAGCCAGCATTAACCGCAAGGGTTTCATCAACCGACCATCCACCCAAGGCGGGCGAATTCAAAGTTCGCTTATAGCATTCCCCACGCCGCTATCCGCGGCCCGTTGCAATAACTTGCCTCCAAAAGCGGAATTCAATGACGTGATAAAGTGCCGCGTACAAGGGATGGCTCGAGCCTTGCGGACCAAGTCACCGCTTCCGTGGCGCCCAAGCCTCTCGAACATTCTCATTCGGCTCCTCGGCGACGCAGATCGGGACATTGCGTTCCTCATCCACCATCCACGGGTGGTCGAAGCGGCTTGCCAGGCGAACGGTGTGGAGAAAGCGGCCCAGAACCTCCGGGGGGATGCCGATGGTGACGGCCACGTCATACCGCTTGCCGGGAGGAAGCGCCCAAAGCAGGTTGTTGCCCGGTACCAGCACGCGTCCCGGCAAGCCGTGGCGCGGACCGAAGAATTCCAGGGCCCCGGCCTGGCCGTAGTTTGAGGCCACGAGCACGGTTTGAGCGCGTTTGTCCGCAGGCAGCGACTCGAAGACTTGCGCCACCGCAGAGACCTGGTCCTCCCAGCCCAGCATGTCCGCGTAATCCTGCGGCAACGGCAGCGCCGTGCCGCGGTTGGTCGTCGTCGCGGCTTTGATGCCCAGGGCGGCGGCATAGCGAGCCATTGGCGCGGGAGGCACCACGGGCAAACCAAATGGCAGGCCAATCGCCCCCCACACGACCACAAGCCCGAGAACCACCAGTCTCGCCGCCCGGCCCAGACGCCCAGAGAGCGCCCCGAGGGCCACGGCCCCCGCCGCAAAGAGTGTCGGGTAAGTGGGTCCCAGGTAATACGCCTTCCCATGCAGGAGGAGCAATATCAGGAACGTGAACACACAGGTGAGCCCGATCACCCGATACGCGCGCATGGAGCGGCTCAAGACCAGATGGAACAGCCCCGCCACCGCCAGAATGACCGCTGGGCCGAGGATCAGGAGTTGGCCCAGGAAGAACTCGGAGACGGTGATGCGTTCGAGTTGCTGGGTTTGGAGGTCCCGCATGTAAAAGACGACGGGGAAATCCAGGCGGACCTGGCCGATAACGCTGGGGCTGCCGACCAGGAGGGCGATGAGCAGGGCCAGATAGGGCCAAGGGGTTGCCAGCGCCCGCCGCTGCGGCGTGAGGAGCATCGCCGCCAGAGCGGCCAGGGCGAGGAAGCCGATGCTAAATTTGGTCAGCAGGCCCAGGCCGCCAGCTACGCCGAGCACCATCCACCAGCGCCGCATCGAGCCTTGGGCTATCTTGATCAGCGCCAGGAAACCCAGTGTCCAACAGAGCTGATCAAACACCACCGGTTGGAATAAAGAGGCCGAGCGCAGGAAGAGCGGGCTTAAGAGAATGGTCAGCATCGCCAGGCCCTGGGCGAACTGTCCGCCGCCCAACTCGCGCGCCATCACCCCGGCCAGAACCAGGACGCAGGTGCCAGCGATAGCCGGGAAAAGGCGGATCGCGAGCAACGTGTCGCCAAACAGGCCCCGCGCGGCTTTGGCCAACAGCGCAATGGTCGGCGGGAAATCCCAACTCCACAGGCGCAGATGCTCGCCCATGGACAGATAGAGGAATTCATCGCGGTGGATGCCGTAGGGGCTCACCGCGACGGCAAGCAATTGCGCGAGCAGCTTGACGGCAGCAAAGCCAACCACGATCCCCAACGCCAAGCGGGGCCGCGCAGCGGCCTCAGGACCTTTCACCAGAACGGGCAGCGGAACCGGTTCGGCATTCATGACGGCTTGCGTGCAATCAATCCGACCTGACCCTTTGGGAACCGGAAATCGCCATAGCCCCGGACGGTGCGGACTCGAAAGCCAATCTCACGCAGGTCTTCTGCCAGTTGAGACCCTTCATAAAGCTGCTGCACGTGAGTCTCTTCGGCTCGCCGGTAGTGCGGGCCCACCTTCCGGAAGGTAGTGATCTGACGCGTCAATCGGTTGCGTCGCGGGTCGTGCTCGAACTCAACCAGGCACGCCCAGTCGCCTCCTTCCCAGAAGCGGCGATGCGAGCCCCGGGCGCGACCGGGTTCAGCGACATCGAAAATCAGCAGTCCGCCCGACCGCAGGGCTTGATGTGCCTGGCGGAACAGCCGACGCAGCGAGGATCGCCCATTGCGCCGGTCGAAAAGGTAGTTAAGGCATTCCCCCAATGAGGTGATGGCGGCGCAGGGTGGGAGATTACTGTCGAGAAAGGAGCCGGTCCGAAAGGTGCCTGCCGGCACGCGCTGGCGTGCCAGGGCGATCATGTGGGGGGAAACATCAATTCCGAGCACCCCGTATCCAGCATCGGCAAGCTGCCTTGCCCACAAGCCGCCGCCACATCCAAGGTCCACCACCAGGCCACTGCAGATGCCGTTGCGTCGCAGGATGCCCAGCAGCCCAGGAGCCGATCGCTTCGCAAAGCTCCCGAACCCCACGTTATGAATGTAGGCAAGATCTCGGTTGTAAGCTTCCACACTCATTTTGCCGACCAACAGTCATCAGAATCAGGGTGATCCAGCCTCCGCCGAGCTCGAACAAACCAAGGATTGCAGGCATTGTCTCTTTCTTTTCTCAAAACCGGCAAGGCGCGCGCGTCGCGGCCTGCACCGCCTCTTCCCGCTTCTGCCAATTCAGCGTCGGCATCTGGTCTCGTTTCACGTCGCGGCAGCATGTTAGGAAGTCCCCCACGCATTTCAAACATTATAGCTCTGCTGGCGAAAAACCCGGAGTTCCAGTTTATGGAAGCCTTTGGGTGCCCCACAGCGGCCCGAACGCGCTTGGAACGAGGTCAGCGCGGAGGCAAAACGAAGCATTTGCAGCACGCAGCCACAGACACAGTTCAAACTCCTCATTCCGACCCCGGACTCACCTCAGGGGCGGAACGCAAAACGGACATGCGAATGTGTGGCCCCCTCTTACCCTAGCACTACCCTAGCACTAGCGCGGCACCGTCGCAGTAATAAGTGAAAGCGCCCCGAGCGGGGAAAAGAGCCCTTGGCATTAGGTTTGGTTAAGCGTTTGTTCTGCAGTCGGACGAGGAACAAGGGCGGGGGCGCGGCGGTTTAAAGACTGATAACCTGCACCAGGTACCCCCTGCTGCCAACGGCGTGCCGACCTTCCGTTTCAACGAAGCTGTCAAAAGAAATCCAGCCCGGTTCCCGGAGGATTTCATGTTCCGCCTGACCAAAGAAGAGTGGGAGGAACTTCAGGCTTTAAGATCGCAAAATGCGATCTTAAAGCCTGGCCGTGGCCAACATCGCAAGTATCCTCCCTACGCGTTCACCGAACACGGTGCCCTCATGGCCGCCAACGTCCTCAACAGCCCGCGCGCCGTAGCCATGAGTGTGTAGGTCACCCGTGCCTTTGTCAAAATGCGCGAGGATCTCGCCGCCAACGCCGCCATTCTCAAACGCCTGGCTGAAATTGACAAGACCCTCCTCCTGCACGATGGCGCGCTGCGCGAGATCTACCAGAAACTCCGCCCGCTGCTTGAGCCGCCGCCCCCGCCGCCCAAATCCGAAATCGGCTTCCACGTCAAAAAGGATTCCGTTGCTTACCGCGCCAGGAGAAAACCCGCCCGGCCATGACATGTTGCGTGGCAGACGGCATTTCGAGTTGTGCTGGGCAGAGGTGTCCTATGTTGAGACACGCCGCGGACGCCCCTGTTGCACGAGCCCAAACCGATTATGGGAGGCCCCTATTCCTCCAACGCCGCACCAGACCGTCCTGCGGGCCGCACTGGAGCCTCCCCGGAGCCTCACCGTAGCACCTCTGATTCGAATCAGAGGTGCTACGGTGAGGCTCCGGGGAGGCTGCGGCGGGGCTATGGCGTGAGCAGGCGGTAGGGGACGCTACTCCACCCATTACCCCGAAAACAGCGAAGAACCTCATTGGGTTCTCTGCGACTCCTGGAACCACTCTGCGCTGCGGTTCCCCGGACAGGTAAGGCGTCCGCCCTATGCTGAGGCCCCCTCCTCACACTTGACCGCCGCCTTCCGCGTCTTACGATGGGAACCGCAGGTGCTTTGTGGCCTGGTTTTCTATGTCCCTGACTGCTGTTGCCCGGCGCGGATTCGTCGGCGTTCTAGCCCTGTCCACCCTCGCTGGCGGTGGACTCGCCCATGCCGCGGATGACCCGGCCGGACAATGGATTCTAGTAAGCCCGCCCGAGTTCCGTTCGGCACTGGCCCCGCTCGTCGAACATCGCCGAGGAGAAGGGTTCAAGGTCGTGGTGCTCGAAACGACCGAGGTTCTCAGCCAGGAACAACTGCGCCAGGGCGACGGCAGGCCACTCCAGGCGCGGCTCAATGAAATGGTCCAGCACAGCAACGGCCGGAGTTGCCTCTTGCTGCTGGCAGGGATTTGCGGCCGGTCGGGGATGACCAACGCGGAGAAGGTGGTGGTGCCCTCGGTGCGCGGGGCGACTGGCCGTATGCAAGGCGAAGCCAGCGACTCCGGTTATGGGCTTCCGGGCAAGGATGGAACGCCTACCGTTGCCGTTGGCCGGTTCCCGGCGCGAACGGTGGATGAGCTCCGGGACATGGTGCAAAAGACCTTAGGGTTCGAGGCGGACTCGCCGTCGGCGCCCTGGCGGAACCGCTTGCTGCTGCTGCTCGGCGATCCGGGCGGCGGTCCACTGGCGGAAATGTATGTGCAGCAAAGCCTCGAAACCCACCTCGCATCGCTTCATCCATCCTGGGAAGCAAGGACGACCTTCGATGTGGCTTCATCGCCCTGTTACCTTCCGAGGCCGCTGGACCGCCAGAGGGCTCTGGGCTACCTGCAGGACGGGGCGATGTTCTCGGTTTATCTTGGGCATTCGGGCGCTGCCGGCCTTGGACTCGACGGCAGATTCATGCTCCGCGAGGATTGGGCCAGCCTCAGCATCCCGCAGGGCCGGGGGCCTTTCTTCAGCGTGGGTTGTTTTGCCTGCCAATCAAACGGAGACGGCGATGGCTACGGCCTGGCGGCGATGCGCAACCCCGCCGGTCCGGCCGCTGTGATCGGCGCGACCGGCGAAAGCTATAGTGCCCCGGGTCAGCTTGCGGTCGAGGGCCTCCTGAGCTGCCTGACGGAGCCTCCGTTTTCTTGCCGGCTTGCCGATTACTGGCTTGCCGTTCAAGGAGGGCTGGCGCGCGGCAGCATGGATCCAGCTACCTTTGTGCTCCTGGACATGGCGGACGGCACCGGAGGCAGAGTGCCCCTCGCCACCCAGCGTCTGGAACACCTCGAAATGTGGATGCTGCTGGGTGATCCGGCGCTGCGATTGCCAATGGTGCCGGTGGACATCGCACTGAAGGTTGCCGAGCCCGTCACCTCCGGCAAGACGCTTACCGTTCAGGGCATTCTCCCCAGCCGGCTGAAGGGCGTGACGGTTCACCTCACACTGGAGCGCCCTCTGAACTCAGCGCCTCGGGATTTGGAGAAACTGCCGGCGGACACTCCCCCCAATCGGGAAGCACGCCAACGCGTTTTCATTGCGAATCACCAGCGCGCCAATTCGTTCGTCCTTGCCTCTGCTGAAGCAAAGGCCTCCGGCACTGATTTTGTCGGCTCTCTGGAGGCGCCTGGCAATGTGCCGTGGAAGCGCCTCATTTGCCGGGCCTCGGCGGCGCTATCAAACGAAACGGCACTGGGAGTCATTACCGTACCCGTAAGTGCCGCCGCTGCCGAAAGTCAAACCCATTGATCTGGCGACGTCAGCGCTGACGATGCATGACGTTGCCGCGACCCTTCGGCTAAACCAGGCATAGCATCTCAGACTCTACACTTCCGTGAGCGCCTCAAGTGTATCAGGGCCTTTGGGCTTGACTGGCGTGCACGGCTCTCTATTTATCTCGGGCTGAAAATGGATTCGAACTCGAGTCGTTGCGATGTCCTCACGGCCCCTGGGGGTGCCTGGCTTTTCGCATAAAACACGTGAATATAGAACCTGAACAATCCACCGCCGCCGCAGGCACTTCCAAGACCGGTTACAACCGCTTCCTGCTGCTGGTCGCCGGCCTGGGCGGTTTGCTCTACGGAGTGGACGTTGGGATCATCGCTGGCGCGCTGCCGTACCTGGAGGCGACCTCGGGCCTGAACGCCGGCCAGCTTTCCTTCATCGTAGCGGCGGTGCTGCTGGGGAGCGTAATCTCAACTCTCTTTGCCGGCATGCTGGCCGACTTGATGGGCCGCAAGAAGCTGATGGCTCTCAGCGGCGTTCTCTTTGTGGCCAGCATCCCGATGATCGCGCTGGCTCACGGCTATGGGCCGCTGGTGCTCGGTCGGTTGTTGCAGGGCGTCAGCGCCGGCCTGATCGGCGTGGTCGTGCCGTTGTATTTGGCCGAGTGCCTCGCCGCCTCCAACCGCGGCAAGGGAACAGGTATTTTCCAATGGCTGCTTACGCTGGGCATCGTCGCCGCAGCGGTCATTGGCATGTATTTCAGCATCCGGGTGGAAGAAGTCAGCAAGCTGGCCGATGCGGACAAGATCTTCGCTTTCAAGGACACGGCCTGGCGCAGCATCTTCTGGGTGTCGCTGCCGCCCGGCATCCTGTTTGTGATCGGCAGCTTCATGGTCGCTGAATCGCCGCGCTGGCTCTTCCGCCGGGGACGCAAGGACGCCGCGCTGGCCGCCTTGCTCCGCTCGCGCAGCGACGAACAAGCGAAGATCGAACTCAAGGAAATGGAAGAGACCGCAGCGGCAGAAAAGGCTCAGACGACGACCAGCGGCCAGAAGATCAGGGAGTCCCTGTTGCACCGCAAATACGTCATCCCGTTCTTGCTGGCCTGCATCATCCTGGCCTGCAACCAGGCGACCGGGGTCAACTCGATTATCGGCTACAACGCCACCATTCTCATTCAGGCCGGACTGAGCGATAAATGGGCGCATCTGGGTTACGTCATCCTGACCTGCGTGAACTTCCTGGTCACCATGGCCGGCGTCATGCTGGTGGACCGGAAGGGGCGCAAGTTCCTGCTCTCGCTCGGCAGCGCCGGCATCATCCTCTCACTTATCTGCACGGCGCTCGTGTTCCAAAAGACTGAGAAGCAGCGGGTGAACTGCAAACAAGCGGTGCAGGCCCTGGTCACCGCCGCGCAGACGAACACTATTGATTTCAACCAGGAGGCCGCGGATAAACTGCTGGCCACCGCCGGTGAGGCCGGCAAAGCCATCAGCGGCAAACCGGCCACGATGGTCGTTATCTACTCGTGTGGGGATTATGTGGCGGCGACCAAGGTGGTGCGGTCGGACGACCCGACGGCCAAACTGGAGATCACGCGCGAGAGTTGCCTGCCCTCCAGCAAAGTGGATTCCTTCTTCAAGAACCCGTTCGCCAACCTGGATGCCGCCAAGTCGGCCCCGCTTAAGATTGACAATGCGCTCATCACGCCCGTGCCGAGCGCCGGCAACGGCTGGCTGACGGCCATCTTCATCTTCTGTTTCATGGCCTTCTTCGCCGTCGGCCCGGGAGTCTGTGTCTGGCTGGCACTGTCCGAGCTGATGCCGACGCGCATTCGTTCCAACGGCATGAGCGTCGCCCTGCTTATCAACCAGGCTGTCTCAACGACCATTGCCGCCATCTTCCTGCCCACCGTCGGCAAATATGGCTATTCCACTATCTTCTTCGCTTTTGCAGGCTGCACCGTGGTCTATTTCATTACCGCAGCCTTCTTCCTGCCCGAAACCAAGGGTAAGACGCTGGAGGAGATCGAAGAGCATTTCGAGGGCAAGAGATGAGACCATCCCAACCCCTCCCACACACACTTTATGAAACTATCATTGCTTCCAATCATCACGCTGCTGGCCGCGCCGGTTCTGGCCGCTGAACCAACCATCCCGGCTATCATTCCGCTGCCGCAGAGTATCGAGTCCCGCGAAGGCTCCTTCAACCTCGGCCCCGACACGCGCATCGCCGCTGACGCCGCCTCAACCCAGACGGCGCAGTATCTTGCCGAGCGCTTGCGCAACTCGACCGGCTTCAAGCTCAAGCTCGCCAAAAGCACGGAAACCGCTGCCGCCAAGGGCCAAATCCTCCTTACCACCCGCGATGCGAAGCCAACGCTCGGGCCGGAAGGCTACCAACTGGCCGTAACCTCGGATTCCGTGGTCCTCCGGGCGCTGACTCAGGCGGGCATGTTCTACGGCGCCCAGTCGCTCCTCCAACTGATGCCGCCGGAAGCGTTTGCCGCGAAAGCGGTGCCGGGCATGGATTGGAAGATTCCGTGCGTCCAGATCGAGGACCAGCCGCGGTTCAAATGGCGCGGTTTCATGCTCGATGTGGCCCGGCATTTCTTCACCAAGAACGAAGTGAAGCAAATGCTCGATGTGCTGGCCCTGCACAAACTCAACACCTTCCACCTGCACCTGACGGACGACCAGGGCTGGCGCATCGAGATCAAGAAGTATCCGCTCCTGACGCAGGTCGGGGCCTGGCGGGACGAGGCGGGGTTCGGCCTGGACCCGAAGGCCAGCACGACTTACGGCCCGGACGGACGGTATGGCGGGTTCTACACGCAGGCCGACATTCGCGAGATCGTGGCCTATGCCGCTGCGAAGCACATCACGGTCGTGCCCGAGATCGAAATGCCCGGGCACTCCAGCGCAGCGCTGGCCGCGTATCCCGAATTGAGCTGCAGTGGTGGGCCTTACACGCCGAACGCGAAGGGGGGCGTTTTCGCGGGCGTTTATTGCGCGGGCAAGGATGAAACCTTCGAGTTCCTGCAAAATGTGCTGGTGGAAGTCCTGCCCCTGTTTCCCGGCAAGTACATCCACATTGGCGGCGACGAGGTGCCCAAGGACAATTGGCAGAAGTGCGCCCGCTGCCAGGCCCGCATCGAGAAGGAGGGCCTGAAGAACGAGCATGGGCTGCAAAGCTACTTCATCCGCCGCATCGAGAAGTTCATCAATGCCCAGGGACGCAGCCTCATCGGCTGGAGCGAAATCCGCGAGGGCGGCCTGGCCCAGAACGCCGTCGTGATGGACTGGATTGGCGGGGCGGTCGAGGCCGCCAGCGCGGGGCATGATGTCATCATGTCGCCCACCGGGTATTGCTACCTGGACTACTATCAATCCACCAACCATGCTACGGAGCCGAAGGCCATCGGCGGCTATCTGCCGTTGAGCAAGGTGTATGCCTTCGAGCCGCTACCCGCGGGCCTCGACGCGCAGTACCAAGGGCACATTCTTGGTGGCCAGTGCAACCTTTGGACGGAGTATGTGCCGAACCTCAAGCACGCGGAGTTCATGGCGTTCCCGCGCCTATGCGCGCTCGCCGAGGTGACCTGGTCGGCGCCGGGCTCACGCAAGTGGGAGGATTTCACGCGGCGCCTGCCGACCCAGTTTCAGCGGTTCGACCAGCTCGGAGTCAATTACCGCAAGGGCACACCCGAGCGCATCGGCGAGTGATCCCGGTCAGAGGGGTTCCTTCAGCAGGGCGAGGAACAGCTTCATAGCCGGGGACAGCACCCTGGTTTTGCGATAAATGGCTCCCAATTGCCGGAAGTAGTTGCCGGCGAGCGGCACGGCCGCCAGGGTATGCGTGGCCACCTCCTGCTTCACGGTGGGCTCCGGCACGATCGCCACGCCGCAGTCAAGTTCCAGGGCCCGCTTCACGGTTTCGATGTTATCAAACTCCATGACATGCTCCACGGCCACGCCCTGCCCCTTGAGCATTTTGTCCAGCGCCTTGCGCGTGGGCAGGTCGGGCTCGAAGCTGATGAATTTCTGCCCCTTCAGCGCCTTGAGGCTAACGCTCTTGAGCTTGGCGAGGGGATGTTGCGGATGACAAGCGAGCACCAGCGGCTCTTTCCGCAACGGGACGATCTCCAGCCTTGCATCGGGCACGGGATAGGCCACCAACCCCAAGTCCACGATGTTCCCCACCACCCCTTCATAGACCTGGTTGGCGCGGCGATATTCCACATGGATCTTGACGTCCGGGTAGTCCCGCAGAAAGCGTTTGACGTAGGGCGGCAAGTCGTGCAAGCCGAGGGTATAAACGGTAGCTAAGCGAATCTCCCCGGAGATGACATGCTTGATCTCCTGCATTCGGTTCTGGAATGCGGTGAAGGTCTTGAGCATTTCTTTGCCGTGGCTGTAAAGGACTTCGCCTTCAGTGGTGAGCCGGAAGTTCTTCTTGCTGCGCTCGATGAGGAGTGAGTTGAAATGCTTCTCCAACGAGCTGATCGCCTGGCTGACCGCCGACTGGCTGACGCCGTTAATCTGCGCCGCCCTGGTGAAGCTTTCAGTTTCTGCCAGGTCGCAGAACACCTTGAGGCTTTCAAAATGCATAATGGCATTGAACAGAAAAGCTGCTTCCCTGTCAACTAACGTCTGCCTTCAGCTCCCAGCTCCCGGGCCGACAAGGCCGGCACCGCGCGAGCGAAGCGGTGCTGGTCGTCAGCGAGTCAGGCGGATACATTCCCCGCATGATGATACTGACGAACACCGGCGGGGTGGCGATGACCAATTGCTTCCTGATCGTGGATGAAACCGCCCGGCAGGCCGTCCTTTTCGACGCGCCGGACCACACGGTCGAACCCTTGCTTCAAAAGGCCGCCGCGCGGGGATGGGACCTGGCGGGCTTATGGCTGACGCACGGTCATTTCGACCACTTCGCCGATCATGCCGTCGTCCGGCAGCGGTTTCCGGCAGCCCAAGTCCTGCTGCACGCTCTGGATCAACCCAAGGCTCAACATCCTGAAGTGCAGACGCGGTTGTTTGGGCTCCCGTTGGTCATTCCGCCCCTCAAGGCGGACGCGCCTGTCACCGACAACCAGAAGCTCAAGATCGGATCGCTGGAGGTGGTAGTGATGCATACCCCGGGCCACTCGCCGGGGCATGTGGTCTATTATCTGCCCCAGGAGGGAGTGCTGGTCGGAGGCGACCTGATTATTGGCGGCTCGATCGGCCGCACTGACCTCCCGGACTCGGATCCCGAGCAAATGGCGGCGTCAGTCCGCCGGGTGATGCGCCTGCCGGCGGCGACCCGGTTGCTGGGCGGACATGGGGACGCCACGACCCTGGGAGAAGAGCGGCAGCAGAATCCTTTCGTGCGGGAGATACTTGAAGCCGCAACTTAGGGCATGGTTGAAGAACGGGCGGATGAGCTTGACACCACGCTTCGGTGTGGCCAGGCTCCCGGCATGAAACGACGCCACTTCCTCAAATCCATCGCCTTTACCGGAGCCGCCGGACTCATCCTGCCCCGGACCAGGCTCTTCGGAGCCGACGCGCCCAGCAACAAACTGAACATCGCTCTCATCGGCACGTGGGGCCGAGGTGAGGCGCATTTCGGAGGCATGGCCACGGAGAACGTCGTCGCCTTGTGTGACGTAAACGAGAAGCACCTCGCTTTTGGAGCGCAGAAGTTCCCTGGGGCCAAGCAATACGTAGATTGGCGCAAGTGTTTGGACCAGAAAGACATTGAGGCGGTGATCTGCTGCACGGCCGATCACACCCACGCCTTCGTGGCCAACTGGAGCATGAACCGCGGGAAACACATCTACTGCGAGAAGCCGCTCGGCAACTGTGTCGAGGAGGCCCGCGTCGTCCGCGCCAACTACCTCAAGAACAAGGATAAGCTCGCCACGCAGGTCGGCACCCAGCGCCACGAGTTTGAAAACTTTAACCGCGTCCGCGAACTGGTGCTGGACGGCGCGGTCGGCCAATTACAGGAAGTCAGCGCATGGGGCGACCGGAAGATACCGAAGCCGGGCTACTTGCCTGCCGCGGGCGACCCACCCAAAGACTTTCACTGGGATCTGTGGCTCGGCCCTTCCCCCGCACATCCCTGGAATCCAGAATACTTCTCCGGCGGCTCCGGCATGAATTGCCTGCAATGGAACATGTATTGGGATTTCGGCAGCGGACAGGTCGGGGACATGGGCAGCCACACCATGGACCTGGCCTGGAACGCCCTCGATGCCGAACTGCCGACCTCCGCCGAAGGCAAAGGCGACCCCTTCAATCCCGAGGTGACGCCGGTCAAGCTGGAGATGCATTGGGACATCCCGGCCAACGACTCGCGCCAAGCCATTCGCGTCGGCTGGTACCAGGGCGGCGCTCTGCCGGAGTCCCCCGTGCGTTACCTTGCCCTCAACCACATTGATCATGGCGCGCTGTTCGAGGGAAGCAAGGGCTGCCTCGCCGCTGACTTCACCACGCGCGCTCTATTCCCGCAAGGCAACCAGGCCGACCTCACCTACTATAAGCCGCGGCCTAAAGCCGACCTGATTCCGCCGCTGGGCAACTTCCAGAGGCAATGGATCAACGCCTGTAAGGGCAACCTCCAGACCGCCTGTAATTTCGACTCCGGCGGCAAGATGATCGAGATGATGCTGCTCGGCATGGTGGCTTACCGGGTTGGCCGGAAGGTAAAATACGATGGCGCCGCCGGCCATGTGACCGACTGTCCGGAGGCCAACGAATTGCTGACCCGCACCTACCGGCCCGGTTGGACGTTGAACGGGTAGGATTCCCTCCTCAGGCCTGCTCGAACACGAAGGCTCCGTAGCCAACGACCTTGTCGCGGGGACCTGCCGTATCGCCGGAATTGCGCAGGTCCACGGTGCGTGCGCGCAATCCGTGCCGGCGCGCCGCCTGCAAGAGGCCGCAAATCGGAATGCGGCCGCAGGCGCGCTCCGCGATCACGCCTCCCGGCTTCAGGGCCTCGATCGCTTTGGCGGTCGCCGCATCCAAACGGCGGGCGGTCTGGAAGTCGTAGTAATGGCTGAGGTCGGAGCTGATAACGAACCGCGTCTCGGGGCCATCCCACAGGGTATCCAGGACCTGGCCGACTTCTTCGGGGGTGGCGTCGCCGACCGCGAGCGGGACCAGGGCGAAGTCACCCAGGACCGTTTGTAGGAACGGCAATTGCGCCTCCAGCGAGTGTTCGTGTTCATGGGCCTCGTCCAACTCCCTTACTTGCGGCAGCGCTCGCGCCTGGCGGACCGCTTCAACGTCCACCGGCACGAGCCCTAGAGGTGTGGCAAAAGCCTCGGCGGAACTCGTGGCCAGCCCCTCGACCTCAACGTAATGAGACGGCCCGAGCAGGACGACTCGCCTGATTTGGCCACGCGCCGGGAGGAATTGGGCATAAGCTGAAGCGGCGACCGGCCCGGAGTAAGGGTAGCCGGCGTGCGGCGCGATTAGGGCTTTGGGCCCGATAAGCAGGGCCGGCTTCTCGCCCGGCCTCCCAGCCGCGCCAGGGGCCTTTGATTCCGGCCCCGTTGCCGGCGCCACTTGCGCCAGCAAGGCGTTGATCAGATTGCGCAGCTCGACCGGATCGCTCGGATAGAACCGGCCCGCAACCGCCGCTGGCCGGACTTTGCCAGGTTCGACTGTCTGGGATTTCGCCATTCAATTCACCTTCACGCCTCGCGGCAGACGGGTGTAATAGTCCGCCATGCTGTGGCCGAGGTGCACTTCCGCGGCGCCGGTGGCCGGCCAAATGCCGGGAATGACTGTCCCGCAACTCGGGCACTTGCCCTCGGCGGTGAGCTTGTATTCGCGCACCAGGTAGCCGAATCGGTCAATGAGCTTCTCATGGCAACTCGGACAATAGGTGTGCTCCCACGGGCCGACGCGGCCCGGCAGATTGCCTGCATAAATGAAGCGCAAGCCCTCTTCCGTACCGATTTCGGCGGCACGAATGAGCTGCGCTGCCGCGGTGTTCGGTGGGTTGGTCATCTTGTAGTCTTTGTGAAAGGCGGTCACGTGCCAGGGGATGTCGCGGCTGACGGAAGCCAGGAATTGCGCCATCCGGCGCAGCTCGGCCTCGCTGTCATTGAAGCCCGGCACCACCAGCGTCACCACCTCCAGCCACAGCCCGCGCTCATGGACCATGCGGATGCCGTTTATGACGTGCTCGAGGGTGCCGCCGAGCGTCCGGTAGTTCTTGTCGTCGAAGCCCTTCAAATCAATCTTGTAGGCGACAATCCACGGGCGGAGGAAATCCAGCACTTCCGGCGTGGCGTTGCCATTCGAGACAAAGGCGCAGGCCAGCCCAGCTTCCCTGGCTTGCTGGAAGACGGCCACCGCCCATTCGGCGGTAATGAGCGGCTCGTTGTAGCTCGACACCACCAGCCGGGCCCCGGATTCCCGGCCGCTCTTCACCAGTTGCTGCGGCGTCACGGTCCGGATCGGCACCCGGGCCGCATCATCGCGCAAGGCCTGGCTGGTGACCCAGTTCTGGCAGTAAGAGCAGTGAAAATCGCACCCCATCATCCCTAATGTGAGCGCGTCGCTTCCGGGATACACGTGGAAGAACGGCTTCTTCTCGACCGGATCGCACTGAACGCCCGCCACATAGCCGAAGGGGACGCGCAACTGGCCGCCCTGGTTGAAGCGGACCCGGCAAATACCGTGCCGCCCCGGGCCGATGAGACACCGGTGCCCGCAAGCAAAACAACGAATCCGCTCCCCCTCGGTCCGCCACAACGAACCAACGGTTGTGTGACGGCGCAAAACATCGCCCAACGCCTCCCCGGCCACGCGGAGCTTCGCAGAGGCGGCGGGCGGAGCAGGATCGGCGCCCAGGGCAAGGTTCGGAGTTACATCTTGCATAAAGCCCAGCAACGGCTCGAAGTAATGTTGCGCCACGCAGGCGCATTGTCAAAGGCCGAAGGTTTGGCCAGTATCATCGCACCATCAGTGTCAGGCAGTCCCCCTGGAGTCCCCCTGGAGTCTCGCCGTAGTACGCCTGACAGTGGCTTCGGGGTGCCTATCGCCTGGCTATCAACACGCTTTGAGATGGCTTTGATGTCGCATTGATGTGGCTTTGGGTGGCTTGGCCCGCCGAAGCTGCAGAAGAGGCCGAACTGGCATTATCCCGGCGATGACGCGGGACCACCCTTCAACTGCTCTGGGGGCGCTCCCATGTGGGTCGTGTAACACTCTTATATTGAAGCACTTGCGAGGCAAATATTGTACCGAACACCGTACTGGACTCCTTTTTCTGCATGGTACTCGCGAAGGCAAGTGGTAGGGCCATTGAACAACACATCACCTCCCGTTCCACGGATCGGTTAGGTCACTTCCAAGAAATAACAACATTTCTGTTGCTTTATTACTAATTGTAAGCAACAATGTCGTTGCTTTATGAAAAAGACGCGCAGTCTAGTCGGCCAAATCCCAGAGCCGGAAGAGCTTTACGGCCGGGAGGACTTCATAGACCACCTCTGGCGGATGCTGGAGGCAAACAACATCCTGCTGCTCGCGCCACGACGTTTTGGCAAGAGCGGTGTGATGCGCCATGTGCTCTTGCACCCCTGTCCGGGGTACCTGCCGCTCTCCTTTGAACTCGAAGATGTAGATTCCCCGGAGGAGTTCGTCTGGCGGGTCACGAAGGAGCTGCTTTCCCACAATAAGATACGGGCATTCCTCCGCGGTGTCCGGAAACTGCCCACGTCCGTCGTGGATTGGGTGAAGGACACCTTCGACGAAGCCGGGTTTGAAGGGGCAAAGGTCAAGTTCAAGGCCGCCATCCGCGAAGACTGGAGTGAGGCCGCCAAACGTCTGCTCATGGAGTTGGAGAAGGCCGACGACACCATCATCTTCCTCTTCGATGAACTGCCCGCGATGCTCGACCGCATTATCGAGAAGCAAGGAGACGCAGCCGCGCGGGACTTCCTGGCCTGGTTTCGCCCCGTCCGTGTTGCACAGAAAGACATTCTTCGCCGGCATCGGTTTATCGTCGCTGGAAGCGTCGGCATTGACCAGATACTCAAGCGGCTTGGCGCGACGGATCGGCTGGTCGATTTCACCCGGCTTACGGTCGAACCACTCGGCGGGGATTGGGCAGACAAGCTCGCCCAGGCCCTCGGCGCAACGTTTGAACTGAATTGGACCCCGGAGCTTTCCGTCAAGCTGTTCGAGCTCATTGGCGCACCAGTGCCATATTTTATCCACGTTTTCTTTTCGCAACTTGGCCAGATGCCAAGATTGGAGCGCAGCAGCGTCACAATCTCCGACTTGGAACGGGTTTACCGGGAGCGCGTGCTGGGGCCTACCTGTCGAAACTATTTTGACCACTACAGCACCCGGTTGAAGCGTTATGGTGCTGCCGGGCAAAAAGCCGCGCAGGCGATTCTGCGTTCGGTTGCGGGGCGGGGGCGCATCTCACGGCCAGCGCTGTTCGACATCTATCGGAAGGCGCAGGGTCGCGGCGCCAGCGAGCAGGGGTTCGACGACATCATGGCCGATCTCGAATACGACTGGTATCTGCGCCTTGATCCAGACACGAACGAGTTCTACTTCCGATTGAAGATCATGCAGGACTGGTGGCGGCGCTGGTATCCGCCTTCGGCGGTGAGAGCCAAAATTCCAAGCGGGAAGACCGCACAAGGCGAGGATGGGAAAGGGCAGCAACCGTGAGCCTCGTCGCGCATAAATATACGCCTTCGGAGATGTCGGAGCGGGAACTGGACGCTACTTTTGCGGCGCGCGGCCACACGGTGGAATACCTGCTCAAATCGCTGCGGGATCAGATGCACTCGGGCACTCTGTCGAGCTTCGTCGTCACCGGGCCGCGCGGGGCTGGCAAATCCACGGTCATCCGTATGGTCGCCTTGCGCCTGACGCGGGACCCGGAGTTGAGCGGCGTCTGGCTGCCAGTCGTATTCCCTGAGGAGCAGTTCAGCATCGCTTCGCTGCGGGACTTCCTGGCGGCGATCCTGCGTGAGCTTTCCGCCAGTGGACTGCCCGATGCGAAAGCGTGGCTGGAGAAAGTCGAAGCGGAGTCCAACGACGAGCAAAGCCAGCAACTGGCCGTCACCGGCTTAAGGGAGATCACCCGAACGGCCCGCAAGCGGCTGGTTGTGTTCGTCGAAAACCTCAACCTGTTGCTGGAGGAGTGCCTCGATGACCAGATGAAGGGCACGCTGCGGCGGCTGCTGATGACGGACCCGTTCATGATGATCATTGGCAGCTCGGCCCATGTGTTTGATTCCCTCAAGAGCTACGACGAGGCGTTCTTCAACTACTTCGGCCCGGTGCCGCTGGACCGGCTCAGTGCCGAGCAGGTTTTCGAGCTGCTTCAGCGCCGAGCGGAGTTTGACGGCAATGAGCGTTTCCTCCGTGATTTCGGGGAACAGCGCCCCAAGATTCGCGCCATTGTTCACCTGGCCGGCGGCAACCCCCGGCTCATCCTCATGCTCTACGAGCTGCTGAGCCAGGGCCAGGTCACCACGATTGTCCAGTACCTCCGGCGCCTAGTGGACGAACTGACACCTCTGCTAAAGGATGAGATGGAGAATCTCCCCCCGCAGCAGCGGAAGATTATCCATGCCTTGATGGAAAAGGGAGGCACGGCCCAGCCGGTGGACCTGGTGGAAAGGACCCGCCTCCCGCTCAACGCCATCACCACCCAGCTCAAGCGCCTGAAGGACGCGCAGATCGTTGAATTGCTCGGCGGCGGCAAGGGCCGCGCCGCCAACTATACGGTGCCCGACAAACTCTTCGCCATCTGGTATCAGATGCGTTACCTCAACCAGAACCGGCGGCGCATCGAACTCTTCGTGGAGGTGCTACGAATCTGGTTCGAGGCCGAGGAAAGATTTGCCACCATCCAGTCTTTCGCCAGGCTCGAAGGCCGGGCGTCACCGAGCGCCTTGCATGATGCCGCTCTCACCACCGAGTATTTCGCCGCGTCTCTTGCGGACACGCCTTACGCGTCGGCGGCCCGTGAACACACGGTCCGTCAGTGGCTGAAGTCCGGAGACCATCGCGAGGCGGCGCTGGCACATGCCGAGTTTGCCGGGTTTGCGGCTTACGGAGGGATGAGCCTTGAATCCACTGCCTACGTGGGCCTCGGGCGCTGGTGCGCGGAACACTCGGATATGAAGACGGCCTTGGAGGTTCTGAACCCCATCATCAGCGATGCGGGCCGACCCGCTTCGGAACGGGCCGCAGCCTTGGTCGAGCGAGGTTTGTGCTTCCGCGTTTCGGGTGACGATCAGGGCGCGTTGCGGGACTTCTCGGCGGTGGTGACTCTGGAAGGCGCGCCCAAGGAGCAGGTGACCCAGGCGCTGGTCAATCGCGGCGCCGCCAAAGGAAGGCTGGGCGACATCCAAGGCGCGCTAGCCGACTTCACGGCAGTGGTGACGCTGGAGAACGCGCCCAAGGAGGGAGTGGCCCGCGCACTGGTCAATCGCGGCGCCGCCAAAGGGATGCTGGGCGAGACCCAAGGCGCGCTGGCCGACTACACGGCGGTGGTGACGCTGGAGAACGCGCCCAAGGAGCAAGTGGCCCAGGCGTTGTTCAATCGCGGCGTCGCCAAACGGATACTGGGCGACACCAAAGGCGCACTGGCCGACTATACGGCAGTGCTGGCGCTGGAAGGCGGGCCGAAGGAGCAAGTGGCCAATGCGTTGTTCGAGCGGGGCGTCATTAGAGAGAGGCTAGGCGACACTCAAGGCGCGCTGGCCGACTATACGGCAGTGGTGACGCTGGAGGGCGCTCCTAAGGAACAAGTGGCCCATGCGTTGGTCAATCGCGGTTTCGCCAAGGGGATGCTAGCCGACACCCAGGGCGAGCTGGCCGACTACACAGCGGTGGTGGCGCTGGAAAGCGCGCCCAAGGAGGGAGTGGCCTGGGCGTTGGTCAATCGCGGCGTCGGGAAAGTGAGACTGGGCGACACTCAAGGCGCGCTGGCCGACTTCACGGCGGTGGTGACGCTGGAAGGCGCGCCCAAGGAGCCAGTGGCCCGGGCGTTGGTCGGTCGCGGCTTCACCAACCTGGCACTGGGTCAGAAGGCAAGTGCCATAGAGGATTGGACCGCAGTGCTTGACTTGGGGGACAGCGTTGAGGATGGCGTTGGCCTTGCGGCTGAAAGCCTATTCTCTCTGTATTGGCCCGATGGAGCTACGAACGAGGCGAACGACACCTTGGACCGTCTTGCGCAGCACCTCGCGACCAAACCTTCAGACCAGAGGGCATTGGCGCTCACGGGGTTCCTCGCGGACCTCGCCTCACCCGAGATGCGTCAGGCCTGGCTTCACGCTGCCCGCCGGCTGCTCCGAGCACAACCACCCGAGACTAGACAGGCGTTGGGTTTCCTTGAACCGGTGTGCGCAGTCCTCGAAGGCGGGGAGAAGAACCTGCTTGATCCACTGCCTCCTGAACAGCGCGAGTTCGCACTCAAAGTGCTAGCGCGCTTTGACGCGGCTGAGAATCCGCCAGCGGTCCCGCCGACCGCTGTCGCCGATTCACCGAAACCCGGCTCGAAGAAGCAAAAGAAGGCCGCCGAGTGAAGCCAGCGGTTTGAGTCGCTTGAGGTTGATCTGCAGGGTTCGGGCTTGCTCTCATTTCACTTGGATGCGGGTCTGAACGCGGATGTCCTCGGAGGAGCTTCCGACCAACACATCGAATGCGCCTGGTTCCACGACGAAGCCGTGCGTGTTGACGTCCCAATAAGCGACCTTCTCCCCGGGGAGGGTGAACATGACGGTCTTCTTCTGGCCTGGACGCAAGGCGACCCGCTCAAAGCCGCGCAGTTCTTTGCTGGGCCGCTTCACACTGCATTCGACCTGGTGAACATAGAGCTGGACCACCTCGTCGCCCGGGCGCTGGCCCGAATTCTCTACATCCACTTGCACCGTGACCTTGCTGGTCGCTGGAATCTGCCTGGGCGAGACTTGCAAATTCGAATACTTGAACCTGTTGTAGCTCAGCCCATGGCCGAACGGGAAGAGCGGCTTGCCTTTCAGATACATGTAGGTAAACCCCTTGGTGACATCGTATTCATCCTGGGGCGGGACCTGGCTTTCGGTAGCATAGACGGTGTGCGGAAGGCGGCCGGCTGGGTTAGCGTCGCCGAAGAGCACGTCGGCAATCGCGTCGCCGCCCTCGACGCCAGTCCACCAGGCCTCCAGCATGACCGGCACGTTTTCTTTGAGCCAGGGGACGGTCAACGGGCCGGCGTTCATCAGGACCACCACGGTCTTTGGGTTGGCAGCGCAAACCGCCTTGACCAGGTCTTCCTGGCGGCCCGGCAGTGACAGGCTGGTGCGGTCACGGCCCTCGGCCTCGATCTTACTGTCGGTGCCAACATACACAATGGCCACGTCCGCGCCTCGGGCGACAGCAGCGGCCTGGGCTATGGAATCCCCCTCGTTGGCGCCGCCGGTGATCTCGCATCCGCGCGCGTAAAGCACCGCGGTCCTGTGGTCCGTGCGGTCGAGGATGCCCTGAAGCGGCTTGACCGGATCCGCGGCCTTGCCGCTGTAGCCGCCGGGCGTGAACGTGTCCGCATGGGGACCGATGACGGCGATCGTCTCCAGCTTGCTCTTGTCCAGGGGCAGGAAGTGGTTCCGGTTGACCAACAGCACGATGGATTCCCGGGCCGCCTTCAATGCTAGCGCCCGGTGCTCCGGACTGCAGATCACATTCGTGGGGATCTTGCTGTAAGGCACCAACTCCTGGGGATCAAACTCGCCCAGGCGAATGCGATCCCGCATGACGCGGAACACGGCATCGTTGAGGCGCGCCTCGGGCAGCAACCCCTGCCGGACTGCCGCGGGCAGGTAGGTCTCAAACTCCTTGTCGGAGAAGTCGCAGCCGGCGCTGAGGGATTTGGCCACGGCCTCCTCATAGGTCATTTGGCCTTTCATGTGCCCGGTCACCAGGGTGTTCACGCCGCCCAGGTCCGACACCACGAAGCCTTGAAACCCCCATCGCTGCTTGAGGATTTCGGTAAGCAGGAGCGGGTTGATGTTGCTGGGCACGCCGTTGATCGCGTTGTAGGAGGCCATGACCGACTGGGCCTGGCCTTCGACGATGCAATCGCGGAAGTGCGGCAGCCAGTATTCGTATAGCATCCGTTCGGGGACTGTGGCCGAGAGACTGGTGCGGCCCTGCTCGACGTTGTTGACGGCGTAATGTTTGAGCGTGGCAACCAGCTTCAAGTATTTCGGGTCGTTGCCCTGCAAACCCTTGACATACGCCACGCCAAGGCGGCCCGTCAGATAGGGATCCTCCCCATAGGCCTCCTCATTGCGCCCCCAGTAGGCGTTTCGTTCAATGTTTATGACCGGCGCGCGATAGATCAGCCCCTTGTGCTCGCCGGGGGAATTCGGGTCTTGATGCCAGCCGTTGTAGATGGCGCGCGCTTCGTCGGAGATGGCGGTGGCAACCTCATTGACCAAATTGGAATCCCAGGTCGCCGCCAGCGCAATCGGCACGGGGAACATCGTGGTCGGCCGGTCCCAGCAAACCCCATGGAGGCACTGGTTCCAACGGTCGCACTTGATGCCAAAGCGCTCCACCGTGGTTCCCTTGTGATTGAGCAGCATCGCCTTCTCCTCCAGGGTCAGGCGCGCGATTAAATCCCAGGCGCGTCGCTCGGCCGGTTGGGCGGGGTCCAGGTAGAGGGGTTTCTCAGCGGGCTCAGCCGCCTGAATCGTGTTTCCCAGCGATGCAAGCAGCGCTACCGCCATCACTAGTGCGCTTGCAATCTTGCTGCCTGCACCAGCGAATGAATACATATCGGGCCCCTTTTAACGCTCAGACCTACTGAGAGCAAGCCGCAAACAATGCGCGGCGGATTATCCTTTGATGGCCCGCAGGGCTCCAGCAAGCTAGCTTGCTTTTTTCGCGCGCATGAATGTTGCCAGACCGGCGTTATTGACCGCCAACGACATCGCCCTGGCTTACGGCCACCAGCGGTTGTTGGAAGCCGTAACGCTGTTGGTCGCTCCGGGCGAAAAGGTGGGGCTGCTGGGCCGAAACGGTTGCGGAAAGACGAGCCTGTTGCGCATTCTGGCCGGTCATCAGAGCGCGGACGCCGGGGATGTAGCGCGGCGGAGGGGATTGCGCATCGGCTACCTGCCACAGGAGTTCGAACTGGACGGCAACCTGACCGCGCGCCAGAACATCGAGGCCGGCGCGGCGGACCTGATAGGGTGGTTGCGCCGGTATGAATCCGGGCAGGGCACGGACCGCGAACTAGCGGCTTCGTTCAACCAGATTGATAGCGCCGACGGCTGGAGGTTGCAGGCCCGCATCAACGCGACCGCCTCCGCCCTGGCTGCACCACCGCTGGACGCAGTGGTCGGGCCGCTGTCCGGCGGCGAAAAGCGGCGCGTGGCTCTCTGCCGCGCCCTGGCGGCCCAGCCGGATTTGCTGCTCCTGGACGAGCCCACCAATCACCTGGATGCCGAGTCTATTCTGTGGCTGGAGGGGTTTCTGCGCGAGTTCCCGGGCGCCGTCATCTTTGTCACGCACGACCGCTACTTCCTGGACCGCATCTGCGACCAGGTGGTTGCCTTCGAGGAGGGTGGCCTGTTCGTTCAACCGGGCAACTATTCCTATTACCTCGAAAAGAAGAAGGAGCGGGATGCTCGCCCCAACGAGGCGGCCTGGGCGAGCGTCGCCAAAGTCGCGGCCGGGAAGCCCGAGGCCGCCCGCGCGCCCAAACCCGCCTGCCCCCGCAAACTGAGCTTCAAAGAACAGCGCGAACTGGAAGGGATGGAAGCCGCCATTTTGGCCGCAGAAGCCCGGGTGCAGGAATTGGAGACCACCCTGAACGATCCGGCTTTCCACGCCACTCGTTCCCGGGAGGCACACGGGCCGATCGCGGAATTGGAAGCAAAGAAGGCCGAAGTAACACGCTTATACGAGCGCTGGCAGGAATTGGCGGCGCGCTGACGGTAGGGCTTCAAAGACCTTCCAATTCCCGGGCGGTGGATTAGCATGCCGCCATGCCGTCATTCGATATAGTCAGCCAGGTCAACTCGATGGAGATCGAGAACGCGGTGAACATCGCCAGGAAGGAACTGGCCAACCGCTTTGATTTCAGGGGGACCAAGGCGGAGATCGTGCTCGAAAAGAACGAGATCAAGCTGTCCGCCGAGAACCCGTTCAAGCTGAGGGCGTTGACGGAGATCGTCATCGGCAAGATCGCCAAGCGCAATATCAGCCTCAGGAACGTCGAGCAGTGCGAGCCGGAAGTATCGCCGCTGGGGCACGCGCGGCAGGTGATCAAGATCACACAGGGCATCGCGACCGAGGTGGCCAAACAGGTCACTGGCTTTATCCGCGAGTCGAAGTTCAAGGTAACTACACAGATTCAGGACCAGCAGGTCCGCGTGACGGGCAAGAGCCGTGACGACCTGCAGACGGTGATCGCCGCCGTGCGGGCGAAGGACTTCCCGGTCGCGCTTCAGTTCACGAACTTCCGCGATTAGGCTCCTGCCGGGTCGGGATTCCGCCCGCTATTCGCTTACCCATCACTTTGCCCGCTCATCGCCCGGCCGGCGAGCCAGCCCGTTGTCCAAGCGGCCTGGAAGTTGAACCCGCCCGTAAGACCATCAATGTCGAGCAGCTCTCCGCCCAAATAGAGGCTCGGACATATCCGGCTCTCCATGGTCTTGAAATTCACTTCGCTTAAGCGCACGCCGCCGCAGGTGACGAACTCGTCCTGGTTGAGCGTTTTCCCGATGACCTGCAGTTCGGTGAGGCTGAGCTGCTGGATAAGCCGGTGGCGAGCCGCGCGCGAAAGTTCGGCCCACCGGGTTTCGCGTCCGATACCGGCCGCCAAAACTAGGTTTTGCCAGAGCCGGGCGGGCAGGGGAGGGAGAGGGGTGTTGACCACGAGCCGCGCGGGTTGCGCGCGGCGACGGGATTCCAGTTCCGCGGTCAGCGCCTTACCGTCGAGGTGGGGCAACCAGTTGAGCCGCAGCGGGAATTGGTAATTCCGTTCGTGCAGTGCCCGCGCACCCCAGGCCGAGAGCCGCAAAATGGCTGGCCCGCTAAGGCCCGCATGAGTGAGCAGCACCGGGCCACGTTCGCGCAGCCGCAAGCCAGGCAGCGACACTGCAATCTCAGGCACGCTAATTCCCGCCAGCTCGCGCAACCAGGGGGCGGCGATATGAAACGTGAAGAGGGAGGGAACCGGCGGCTCCAAGGTGTGGCCCAGCGAGACGGCCAGGTGCGCGGCGGCGGGAACGCGGCATCCGCCGGTAGCCAACATCACGCTCTCACAAACGAGCGCTTCACCCTTGTCGAATTCCAACTCGAAGCCGCCTTCGGGGCAGCGGGTCACACGCTGGGGCGCCCGGTTCGCGAGGAGTTCCACGCCTGCCACGCGGGCCGCGCCCAGCAGGCAGTCAATGACCGTCTTCGAGGAATCCGTCACCGGGAACATGCGTCCGTCTGCTTCGGTTTTGAGTTTGAGGCCGCGAGCTTCGAACCACGCGATGGTGTGGCGCGGCTGAAAGCGTTGAAACGGCGCCAGCAGGGCGGAGCCACCGCGCGGGTAATGGCTGCTTAATTCGCGAGGCTCGAAGCAGGCGTGGGTGACATTGCAACGACCGCCGCCGGAGATGCGGACCTTCGTGAGGAATTGCGGGCTTTTCTCCAGCAGCATGATGTGGGCTGCCGGTGACGCTTCGGCGCAGGTGATGGCCGCAAAGAAGCCGGCGGCGCCACCGCCAACGACGACGATACGACGCTCGCTCATTCGGCCGAGAGTCGAGGGGCTGCGCCAGACGGCTTATGGTTGCGCTTCCAGAAAGCCGTGAAGGTGCGGGGCCCGAGCGGGGAAACCGAATTCTTGTGCATGGCGGAAACTTGCCGGTGCGAGGGCGAAGCAGCAAGCCCCTTCGCCCAAAGCCGCCATGTCTGGCGGGTTGGGACTTGTCGGTGCGATTGTCACAGGGCAATTTGTCCCCATGACACGCGGATTTTACGGCTCGTGAGCTATGCCCAAAGGAGAGAATTTTGGCCACAACCCCTTCGGCGCTCTGTCCAGCGATGGGCTGCCGCCGGGACCTGGAAGTGCGCCGGCGGATGCCGGGCAACGACTCCAAGCCAAACCGACGCGGAAGAATCGTGGCCGGGTGGACATCATCCGGCAGACGGCCGGGCGGGGTGGCAAGACCGTGACGGTGGTACGGGGTTTTGTCGGCATCGGTCTGCCGGAAAAGGAACAATTGGCTAAGGCGATGCAAAAGGCCTGCGGCACGGGTGGGACGGTGAAGAACGGCCAGATCGAGATTCAGGGGGACAAACGCCAGGAGGTCGCCCGAATCCTCACCGAAGCGAACTTTCGCCCGGTATTCGCAGGCGGGTAGGGTTCCGCGCTTCGGAGCGAAGCACACGGTAAATGGCCCTGCGTTGCTTCACAGCAGCGCTTCCAAGAGATAATGCAACTCCGCGTCCACCTGGGCGCGATCATTTACAGTCTGGCCAATCTCGTTCTTGATGACTTCACGAAAGCGGCGACGGAGGCGGTGAATGGCGACCTTGACCGCGCCCTCGTTCACGCCGAGCCGGGCGGCGGCCTCGGCTTGGGAGATGTTCTCGGTGTCGCCGGTCAGCCAGGGCTTGAGCGCCTCAAAATGGTCGGCCTTTCCGGCGGCATGATATCCCCCGGCGAGCACGGCGAAGGCGCGCGCCAGCAGCGTCAAGGCCCATTTGCGGTCGAACTCCTTCTCGGGACTCGGCGCATTCGGGTCTGGCAACTGCAGGCCGGGCGAGGTGTCGGTTCCCGGCTCAATTGATTGAAGCGGCTGCCCGTCGCCACGTTTCAAGCGATGATCATGCTCCAGCACGTCAGCAAGGAAGTGCTTCACCGCGCCCAGCAAATAGGAACGAAAACGCCCCCGCTGCGGATCAACGCTGTCAATGCCATGCCGGGCGAGCAGCCGGGCAAAGAACTCCTGCGTGAGATCGCGCGCGGAGTCTTCGTCTGGCGAACTGCGGCGAATGAACGCAAACACTGGGGTGTAATAGGCGGCGCACAAGTCGCTCAAAGCCGCCCTCGCTTCCGGCGAATTGCCGCGCGCCTCCAACACCCGCGTCCATTGCGTGGTGACGAAGGCGCCAGGCCCGATGCTGGCCGATGCTGAGTGATCGGAGGTCAAATCACTTCCCAACCTTTTGCGCCGCATCGTCCACCGCGGACTTCAAGCGTGGATCGTCCAGGACGGCGATGGCCTGGTCACGAATTCCTTCCGCGTCGGCCTTGTGGTCGGTGGCGACGAGGATTTCAATCAACTGACACGTTTGCCCGACGAATCGATCTTCGGCAGACTTCTTCATCATTGCCGAGGTGTCGGGCGGAGACCAGGAGTTCGTCCAGCCGCGTTTCTGGTTCATTGCCTCCATCTGTTGCGCGGTTCTTTGGCGCATCTCCGCCATGCGCTTTTGGTTGTCGCGATCCATGTCAAACGCTTGCCGGATCAAATTGAATCTCCTTTGCGGCTCGCCCATGTGGCTCAAGCACCATTGATATTCGCCCTTCGACACCAGTAAGGTTTCCAGATAGAAGTAGGACTGTTCTGCCAATTGTGGATCCTTCTCACGAATGGTCTTGAACAGTGCATACGTCGCGTCATCGTCTTGCAGTTCGTGGTTGATGGCCTGCACCTCCTGGACCATCTCGGCATACCCTCGCCCCTCGATAATCTCCCGCGTCCTGTTATCCCGAATCTCGATCAATGCCCATTTGGCCTTCGGATAGCGTCGTCCCAACTCCATCCAGTCCGAAAGGGCGAATGACAAGCGAACGCTGCTCTGGGCTGGGTCAATTTCCAACGCGTGGTTGTGGTACCAAATGTGCCGCTGCAACGACTCCTCGTAGGCGCCTTTCAACATGCAGTCCTTCGCCTCGCCCAGGATTTTCTGCAAATCGGGCGTGCCCCCCGGCGCCACCGGCGGAGACCAGGTTTCGGCCGACGTGGGAACTGGTTTGGTAGCACTTAGCAAGGCCAACTGTTGTTGGTGGTTAGCGCGCGCGCGCTGGCGAGCTTTTACGAAATTTGGTATGGCAATCGCCGCCAGCATGCCCACGATCGCAATCCCAATCGGAATGGCCATCAAAGTCAGCACCGCCACCGCAAACCACCGCCAAAACCGATCCGGCTTTGGCTGAGCCTGCGCGGCGGAGACGGGTACTGGCCTGTGCCCGACCGGTGGGACGGCGGCGCTAGCAGCGATTGTTTCCACCTGCGTTTTCACCTCGTCGGCAGTTTGTGTGCGCCGTTCGCGTTCCTTCTCCAGCGCCCGGAGCACGACTTGGTCCACGCGCGCATCCACGGTGGATTTCTCCGAGGGTGGCGCGAAGTGGCCGATAGGCAGCTCGCCAGTAAGCATCTCGTAGAAGACGACGCCGAGTGAATAGATGTCGGCGCGCTGATCCACGTCCTGGGGATGTTCGAGTTGTTCGGGGGCCATATATTGTGGCGTGCCGAGGACTTTGCCGGTTTCGGTGAGGTTTGCAGGGAAGGCCGGCCCGGCGGCACCTAGCTGTCCCGGCGCCGATTCCCCGCCTTCCACCAGCTTGGCGATGCCGAAGTCGGCAATCTTCACGCGGCCCTTTGAGTCGAGCAGGATGTTCTCCGGCTTGATGTCGCGGTGGAGGATGCCTTCGTTATGCGCGAACTGGAGCGCCTCGCAAATTTTCGGCACCACCGACAAAGCCTGAGCCGGCGTGAAGCGGCCCACCTTCATTGCCTGGCGCAGATTCACGCCGTCCACGAATTCCATGAGCAGGTAGAAGAAGCCGCCGGCCTGGCCGAAGTCGTGGATCGCGACGATGTTCGGGTGGCTGAGCCGCGCCAGCACGCGGCCTTCGCGCGTGAACCGCTCGGCGAACGCCGGGTCGGCAGCCAGTGATTGCGGAAGGATCTTCAGCGCGACCAGGCGTTCGATCTTCGGTTGTCGGGCCTTGAAGACGAACCCCATGCCGCCCTGGCCGATCAGTTCCAGAATCTCGAGCTGCGGAAAGGCCGCGGCGAGCTCCTCATGCGTAGGCGGGACCGATTGGGCCGACTCGCCCTTCCTCCCGGCTTCGGTAGGAACGCACGCCTGCTGCATTAGGCACTTGGGACAAAGTCCCTGCGGTGCCTCCGCGGGAATCGGCCCGCCGCATTTGGGACACTGCTTTAGCTCGGATATGGTGCTCATACCTCTTCCTGAGGCGTTTATGGGCCAAGGTTACAGCCGATCTAAGGCTCCTGGAAGGAGGAAAGAGAAAACGGGTGTACAGCGACAATTACTTTCCAGGTCTGGCGACAATTATGAATTTACGTAAGTCGCATTTTCCTTTTCTAACCCAACCGCAGCTAAAGCTCTCTTAGCGGCTGGGTTAGAAAAGGAAAATGCTCATTGGGGGAAAACACTTACAAAAGTTGATAATTGTCGCCAAAGGCCATTTCTAATTGTCGCTGAACAAACGGGTGGATAATGGGCGCAAGTCCGGTTTTGCCTCTGTGGTTGGCTCTCCCAAAAGGCCAGCCTCTGGCCCCTCGGCCACCCCGAAGCCACCTTGAAGCCACCCTCAGGCTATCTGGTGGCCAACCGGTAGGCACCCTGAAGCCACCCTGAGGCTACCCCGAGGCTACCCCGAGGCTACCCTGAGGCTACCCCGGGGCTACGGCTGGGCTGCGAGTATTGCCGATTTGGCGGCCATATAGCCTGGGAAGCCACAATGGCTTCAAGGTTGGGATCGTGAGCCGGGTGGTTACCTGGCCAGTCATTCGTTAACCATTGTCATGAAGGCGAAGGCGGCGGCGACCTAAACCTGCGGAAGGCAGCTCTCCCGTGTTGGGACTACTTCGCTAACCAGAACCTCCCCAAAGCATGTTTCGTCGCGCGCCAGCCCCATCTGCTAGCCCCGGGGTTCTGGTCGCGTGATTGAGGATCTGCTGGATATGGACGTCCACCTGCCTCAGAAAGGACGGCGAGACGGCGTAGCCGTCGCTTTCGTAAGTCAGGACGGGTGTGCCGCGCTGGAGGCTCAGCGGCTTGAGGATGGCTTCCGAAATCCGGTAGGGCAGGCAGTTAAAAGGCCCGATTACAATGATCCCATTATAGCCCTCGCTGTCGGCGTCCAGGCCTTTGCCGATGGTCGGGATGGTCTCGCCGTAGAGCGCGGGTGAGACGTGTTCGGCCGCTTTCTCAAACTGCAGGGAGACGTCGTTCGGCCCGGCCACCAGCAGGCCGGTCCTCAGGAAAAGGCCGCGGTAATGCTGCTCATACCACCGCTCAGCCTGGTAGCCGGCCCACTTGCGCAAATAGTCCTTTCCGTCCGGCTGAAAGATCTTCATGCACGCTTTGGCCAGCGCCAGACCGCCCGGCTTCAGTCCCCAAGTGCCGGCGGTTTCGGCGACGCCGTGATAAGCGCCGTAAAGCAGAAGGTCGCTCAGATCCACCGGCTTCAGAATGATGCCGCGTTCTGCGTAAAGCTCGGCCACTCCTTCCATGAAAAAAGGACTGAACCGGGTGAAGAAGTCACCGGTAACCACGACTCGGGGGCAGGCCAAAGGGCTGCGAGTCCGCGGCAGTGCTGCCAGGCGCTTGACGAATTCGGGCAACTCCGCCTGGAATTGGCCCACCGAGCCCGTCGCCTCGGCAAACTGCAGCCACTGCTCACGCAGTTTGTCCAAGCTGCCAGGGGCGCCCACCACCCGCAGCACATGCTCCATCTCGACGAGGATGTCGGCCAAAACAATCGCCGGTGAAAGATGCTGTCCCAGGGCGGCGGCACCGAAGCCAAGGTAGTTGTTTTCCGCACCGGGATTGAGGAGGAACACATCCGTCAGGCGCTGCTCGGTGATGAAGCGCTCGAAGTAGCCCATATAGGACTCGCTGACGCAAGGGGCGCCGCCGCGAATCATGTAGAAGCCGGCAATCTCGTCGGGCTGGTGTTGCTCGCTGAGGTGGAGGAGTTGGCCGATGCAGATCGGCAGCGGCAGGCACTCCCGGCCCGAGGTGTACTGGAGGCCGCGCTCGAGTTGGCTGCGGTCCAGCGGCACCACTGCGCCGGGGTGCAGGCCGAGCCACCTGGCGGCCATCGCGAAGGCCTGGGCGTGATACTGCGAGAAGTTGGGGAAATAGATCCTCACGCGCGCGTCGGTGAGTGGAACGCGCGCACCGTTAGCACGGATGACCTGTCCATCCGAGGCGAGACGGCAAGGATTGAACGGCTGGCCGGGGCTCGCTTTCGTCTCTCGATAGTTGGCGACGATATCGAGAAAGGCTTCGAGGCGGGTTTGGACCCCGGCGTCGGCGGTGTGGGCATCTATCTCCAAGATGAGGTAAGGCTTGGTACCCAACTCGGAGGCGAGCATCGCGTGAGTGAAGGCGTCAATCGTGCAACTGAAGTTGCTGACACACAGCAGGAAGAGGTTCGGATGCTGCCGGGCCAGGGCGACTGCATTGAGAATCTGGTTTGCCGCGTACCACACGGTCGGCCCCTCTCCGACCGGCGCCAGGCAGTCGGCCGGGATCACCGTCACGCCCATGCTGGAGAGCTTCTTGCCTACCGATTGCGAACCTTCGCGCGTAAAAGCGTTGTAGCTGCGGCCCGCCAGCAGAATGGCTGGTTTCCCCGCGCTCACCGCCTGGGCCAGGGCGACCTGTCCCATTTCACACAGGGCCCGCTCGACATCCGTCTGGGCGCGAACGGCCGCCGCCCAGGCTTGCTCGGCGAGGCCGCGAGGCTTGCCCAATTCCCGGACGACCGTTTCCACCAGAGCCGAACTGGCCTCGTAGCCGCGCGTGAAATCCAGCAAGGGCGACAGGAAGCGAAGGTCAGGAAAGGCCTTGGCGAGGAAATAGGGCCCGGCCTGGGTGACCGGACACAAATAAGAGTCCCGGCACGGGTTGTCCTGGGGCATGCGCACAATGTGCGGGAGGAAAACCAGGCCGACGCCCCGCTCGGCAAGGTCCAGGATCGCGCCGTGGGCGATCTGCGCGGGAAAACAAAAGCCGGAATAGGACTTCAGCTCCCCCCGAGGGTCCACATTGGACAGCACTACATCGAGGCCGAGGCCGGCGAAGAAGGTCGAGTAGAGTGGGAAGAGCGAGTGCGTGGTCAGCGCTCGCGGGATACCGATGGCAGGTTGAGGGTTTGGGATTGAGGGTTGAGGGTCGGACAAGGATGGAAGAAACCGTCGAACCTTGAACCTGGAACGTTGGACCTCGAAAACTGAAACGCCATGAGCGCCGACCACCGGCTTGCGGGGCGGGTTCGAGCCCGGCTTTTGGACGACGGAGCCAAAGAGCATCCTGGACCTTCGTTCCACCAGGTCTGGAGCTGGAGCGGTCCGGGACCGGCGCTTCCAGACGTTCTCGAACAGGCTGCAACGGCCGCCGAACGGGAAGCGCCGACCCGCCACTTCAAAACGATCAATGCTGCAAGCCATCCTGCAAGCGCCGCAAGTAAACCGGCCCACCAACTTCAGGTCCGGCGTAGTCAGCGCCAGCAAATCATGTAGCGCAGGTGTCTCGCCTGCGCGTTCACTGGGCGTCTCGCCCGGCGTTCGTTCAGGCGGCGAGACGCCGCCTGAACCCGCAGCCGGGACGGCTGCGCTACGCCCTTGCCCAAACCGTTGCAGCGCCAGGAGCGCGACCCCCAAAGCTCCAAGCAATTCCGGGCTGCGCGGGATGACGATTTGCCGCCCGACGCTGTGGGCAAAAGCGTTCCCTACCGCGCGATTCAAGGCCACGCCACCTTGCAAGAAGACCTTCCGCCCCACGCAACGCGCTCCCTTGACGCGGTTGAGATAGTTGGCCGCGATCGCATAGACCAACCCCGCGACAATGTTATCACGCGAATGGCCCTCCTGCTGCGCCAGGCGGATATCGGAGTTGATGAACGCCGCACACATGGCCTTGAACTGCACCGGAGCCGGGGCGGCCAGCGCCAGGTCGGCAATGTCCGAGACCACGATGCCCAGGTCGCCCTGGGCGCTCTCTTCGAGAAAGGAGCCCGTGCCGGCGGAACACGCGTTATTCATCGCGTAATCGATCGGCACGCCGTTGCGCAGGTAGATGTACTTGGAATCCTGGCCGCCGATCTCGAATATCGTATCAACATCCGCGGCGAAGTGCGTTGCCCCGGCTGCCTGGGCCGAGATCTCGTTATAGACATGCTCGGTGCCCAGGTAAGCGCCGATGAGGTCTCTCGCCGAGCCGGTGGTCGCCACCAAGCCGACCCAGCCGCGGCTGGCCTGGCCGGCCAGCGACCGGAGGCACTCCCGCACCGCCGTCACCGGGTCACCGTTCGTGCGCGTGTAATGAGAAGCCACCATCTCACCCGTCGCGGGGTCGAGCAGGATCGCCTTGGTTGTGGTCGAGCCGGCATCCACTCCCAGGACCATTGGACCTTCAGGCGGCGCCTGCCGCACGGTTGGGCCGGTGACCTCGACCCGGTCGGCGTAGCGACGCAGCGGCGGGAGGTGACCCAGCCTCGGCCGGACTGAGATGTTCGGCGATTGGTACCGGGGTTCGTCCCGCGCGAGCAGGGCGCTGCCCCATGCCTCGAACCACGAACTCTCCGGGAGCACCACGAACTCCGTGGCCGGGCGTTTCTCCCGCAACGCGGCCACCATGGCCCCGTTGTGGGTCAGGCCGCCGATCAACAACACTCGCCGCAGTTCCCGTTGCGCCTGCTCCAATAGCGCGACCACCTTGCTGGCCATGCTGTCGTGAAGCGTGCGCAGGATGTCCTCCGGGGTCGCTTCCTGCCGGTTGAGCTTGTGCGTGATGTCCGATTTGCAGTGGACCGAGCAGCGGGAGGCCAGCGGCACCACCTTCCCCTGGAACGAGCGGCGGATGGCTTCCTCGAGGCCGAGTCCCATCCGGCCAATCTGCTGCACGAAGAATCCCCCGCTGCCAGCCGCGCATTGGTTATGCGACAGGACATTGGAGATCCGTCCGTCCGCCAGGAGGTAAGCCAGGAAGGACTCTCCGCCCAGTGAGACCACTGCGTCAAAATGGGCCGCCAACTCTCGCAGCGCCCGCTGGATGGCCGCCACCTCGGAAATGTGTCCCCGGTGCCCGGACACGCCGAAGTAGTCCGCGTCGGCGAACTCAACGGCCGCAAGCAACCGCTTAAGAACCTCCAGGGGGCGGCCTTGGTGGGCCGCCACTCTGGCCTCTCGGGTGTCGCCACGTACCGTAACCACCTTCACCGTCAGGGCGCCTAGATTCACGCCCAGATAGCACATTGCGGTTCCCCCTTTGAGCGGCTGTTCCTGGTCGGAGGCGGTGTTCTGTCTAATCAGTCAGTTTAAGCCCCGCGAGCCTCTTTGTCCAAGACTAACGCACACCCGGCGTTACTCGCGCCAAGGCTGCTCGGCCCAACGCAGCGGAACTGGGTACGGTTTCTTGCCGCACGCGGCTACTGGTTGTGGATTTGAACCGCCGGCAGTCGCGAATTACCAATCACCCATCACCAAAAACCAGTCGCTGCTGTGGGGCTTCACTGATTCACGTGCACCACCTTGGCCGGCGCAAAGCCGTTGAACCAAGTCGAGGAGGCGTGGCTGTAGGCGCCGATGTTCTCGCTGTAGAGCAAATCGCCCAGCCTGAGGTCGCCGGGTAGTTGCTCGGCCAGGGAAACTACGTCGAGCGCGTCGCAAGTGGGGCCGAACACCGAGCAGATTTGCGTCGGGCCGCGCTTGAAGGCCTTGAGGTGATAAGTGCAGTGGTCGAAGATGACGCCCGAGAAGGTGTGATAGACACCGTCGTTGATGTAGTAACAGAGCTTCCCATCGCGCACGGCCTTGCCGAGGATCTTGGAAATGGCGACCGCAGCGGTGGCCACCATGAACCGCCCTGGCTCAGCGAGGATCTGGATGCTCTTCGGGAACAAGCGGTCGAGCTCGCGGTTGATGAGCGCCGCCAGGTCTCGGAACGGCTTCACACTGTCGTCGTAAGGAGCGGGAAAACCGCCGCCGATGTCGAGCAGGTTCATCTTGGTGTAGCCGCGGTCTTTGGCTTCCTTGAAGAGGTTGGCGGCCAACTCGAGCGCCGCGACGTAGTTCTGGAAGTTGGTGGTCTGGCTGCCTACATGGAAACTCAGGCCCTCAACCACCAGACCTGCCTTGTCCGCGGCGAGGATGAGGTCCACAGCCTCGCCCGGGGCGGCGCCGAACTTGGAGGAGAGTTCGACCATCGCGCCGGTGTTGGGGACCTTGATGCGCAGTGCCAGTCCCGCCAGAGGGGCGTGCTTCTTGATCTTCTTGATCTCCTCGTAGTTGTCGTAGGTGACCAGCGGCTTGTACTGGTTCAGCTCCTGCAAGGTCTCCTCCGCCTTAGTGGGATTGGCGTAGATGATCTTGTCCCAAATCCAGGCCTGCCGTTCTTTTTCGGGCAGGTCCGTGATGTATTGATGCACGATCCGGAACTCCGGCATGGAGGCGACGTCGAAGCTCCCGCCGGCATCGTAAAAGGTCTTCACGATGGCCGGGTCGGAGTTGGCCTTGACGGCGTAATAGGCCTGGACGCGGGGCAGGTAACGTTTGAACTGGGCGTAGTTCCGGCGCAGTTGGTCGTGGTCCACCACGAACAACGGCGTGCCGTGTCGCTCCGCCAGTCGTTTGAGCAGGCGCCGGTTAATCATATCAGTCTCCGTCGGTGATGAGGAAGTTTTTGAACTGCCAGGGATCGTCGTAGTCAACCTGCGGGTTGTTGTGGCCCTGGAAGGCGTTGGTATAGTGCTTGAGCGGCGTCCAATCGGCCGGCTTGGAAATCCATTTACCCAGGTACGGCTTGGACACCTTGAGCACATATTCGTGCGGCAGGTCGTCGGGCACGCAAACTCCCCGGGCCGGGTTCTCCACCATCCACATCGCAGCGGCGATAACCGATATGGCCACCTGCATGGTGGTGGCGTTCTGGTGCGGCACCAGCCGGCGCGATTCTTCGATGCTCAGGTCGCTGCCAATCCACCACGCGTGGTAGGCGTGGCCCATCAGCAACGCGCCCAGAATGTCCGAGCCGCTGATAATCTCATCGTTCAGGATGCGCTGCCTCTTCACGAGCCTGTAATCGTAGCCGCGCAGTTCATTCAGCGACGCGATGGCCACGTCCGCCGGGCAATAAGCGTAATGCACGGTGGGGCGGTAAACCGCCTTGCCGTCTTCCCAAACCGTCAGGCGGTCGGAGATGGTGAAGGCTTCGCCGTGGCGCACGATCATGCCGTGGATGCAGTAGTTGGGCACCCAGGACGAAACCCAGGTGTTGATGCCCATTCGGGCGAGGCAAATCTGGTTGCGCGGGCCTTCGGTGTGCTCGTAGGCCAGCGCCGGCAGCTCCTTCTCGTGCGTGCCCCAGCCCATCTCGGCGGTGGTGGTGCCCTCCTCGCGGAAGCCCTCGACGCTCCAGGTGTTGACGAACTCGTCCACCTGCTTGGGCTTGTCGGTGATCTGGGTGTCGCGCTCACTGCAATGGATCACCTTCACGCCCAGCTTCATCGCCAGGCAGTTGAACTTCTGCTCGGCCATGAGCTGCGTGATCTCGTCGGCGGCCTTGCCGGCGACCTTCCGATCCTTGATGAGCCGCTTGCCGATGTCCAGCAGGCCCTGCTTGGTGAAGTGCGAGATAAGCCCGGGGTTCGCGCCGTGTTCCAGCACCGCCGTCGGGCCGGGCTCGGCCCATTGGGCGGTCATGCGCCGGATGTTCATGTGCCGCCAATAAAGCGTCATCTTCTGCGGCGGCGCGCCCTTGGCGTTCTCGTACGGGTCCCACAACTCGACCGAAGTGTTGATGTAAAGCACGCCATGGTCGTGGCACCACTGGAGGATTTCGCAGCAGTCAATATTCCACGCCAGGTCAATCAGCAGGTCGCCTGGGCTAAGGTACTTGCCGAGCAGCGCGCCCATGTTCTCGCGCGTCACGCGCTTGCGCACAAAATTCACCCCGCGCTCGATCCACGGCGCCAGCGCCGCGCGGCGGTCTTCGAAGTCCATGACCGTCACCTCCCGCGCGGGCACCTTGATGTGCTTGAACAATATCGGCAGCGCGCATTGCGCCACCGCCCCATAACCGACAAATAGTATCTTCTTGTTGAATTCGAGCATCGGCTATTGATTGATAAAAGGCCCGCCGCCGTCAATGACGTTCAGACACGGATTACACGAATTTCCACTGATTGAGCATGAGCTCCGGGAATTCGTGATAATCCGTGCAATCCGTGTCTAATCCGCCACCCCCAAGCGTTTCTGAAGTTCTTCGAGCGAGACGCCCTTGGTTTCGGGCAGGAACGCCAGCACCAGCACAAATTGGAGCACCATCATCAGCGCGAAGAAACCGAATGCGTAAGCGCCGCCAGAAGGCAGTCCTGCTACCACCGGGAAGGACCAACTCACTCCCAGACACAGCACCCAGACCAGGCAGGTGACCGCGGCAGAGCCCGAGGCGCGCACCGCGTTGGGCAGTAACTCGTTGATCATGACCCAGACCACCGCCCCTTGCGAATAGGCATGGGTGCCGACGATCCCCATCATCGCCGCAATCACGATCCAGCCCTGGGCATGCGTGGCGAAGACCCACGCCGCCAGCGCGTGCGACATGACAAAGGTGACGGACCCGACCAGCAGCAACGCCTTGCGCCCGACCAGGTCAATCAATGCCATCGCCACAATCGTCATCACCAGGTTGGTGAAGCCAATGATGACCGATTGCGCCAGCGCGCCCGCCTTGTCCGCCCCGGCCATGCGGAAGATGTCGGCCGAGTAATAGAGCACCGCGTTGATGCCGTCAAGTTGGTTGAACACAGCAATCATGCAAGCCAGCAGCACCGGCTTGAGATACTTCGCCTGAAACAGCCCCTGGTGCCTGCCGCTCATCTCGGCTTTCAGTGACTCCGCAATCTCGCCCGCTTCCTTCGACGGGTTTTCATGCCCAAGCCGGCCCAGCACTGCCTCGGCCTGCTCGCGGCGGCCAAGCTTCACCAGCCAGCGCGGGCTCTCGGGAATCATCAGCACCGTCAGCAGGAACGCCACCGCTGGGGCGGTCATGACGCCGAACATCCACCGCCAGGTGCTCGGGTTGTCCGCCCCCACTATCTTCGCCACCAGGTAGTTCGAGAAATACGCCGCCAGGATGCCGAGCACGATGTTCAACTGGCTCACCGCCACCAGCAGCCCCCGCCGCCGGGCGGGCGCAATCTCCGTGATATACATTGGGCAGACCACCGACGCGCCGCCCACCGCCACTCCCCCCAGCCAGCGGAAGAAGAGCAGCGCGTACCAGTTCCACGCCAGCGCGCATCCCAGCGCCGCGATGACGAACAGCACCGCCAATAGCGCCAACACGGGCCGCCGCCCCCACCAATCCGCCGGCCGCCCCACCAACAGGGAGCCGACCATCGTGCCGATCAGCGCGCTGGATACGGTGAAGCCCAGCAGATTGTCGTTCAGTGTGTACACCTGGCGCAGCGCCTCCGTAGTGCCGGAAATCACCGCCGTATCGAAGCCAAACAACAGCGAGCCCAGCGCCGCCACAATGGCGCTGATCACGAGCATTCCGCCCCCGGTGCCGCTGCGGTTAGTGGTGAGAGAAGGCTCAGTTGTCAGGGGAGTCTGCATGGTGGAGGGCTGTCAATGGTTGCCGGCATTGCTCGGCGATTCTACCCACCACGGCGCTAGGTTCAACCAATTTGCTGACGCAGGCCCGAACCGGCCTGGCGGTCCCGCGCACTTGACCGCCGCGTGTTCTGCCCTAGCTTGAAGTGCTATGGAATACGTCAATCTCGGTTCAACTGGGGTAAAGGTGTCGCGCATCTGCCTGGGCTGCATGACTTATGGCTCCCGCAAATGGCGTGAATGGGTTTTGGAAGAGCAGGAGAGCCGGCCGCTCATCCGCCAGGCCATCGAAGCCGGCATCAACTTCTTTGACACCGCCGACGTCTATTCCATCGGCGTCAGCGAGGAAATCCTGGGACGCGCGCTCAAGGACTTCGGCCCGCCCCGCGACCGCCTGGTCATCGCCACCAAGGTCCATGGGGTGATGGGCAATGACCCGAACCAGCGCGGCCTTTCCCGCAAGCACATCCATCACGCCATTGAGGACAGCCTCCGCCGGCTCCAAATGGACTACGTTGACCTCTACCAAATCCACCGCTTCGACCCGACTACCCCGATGGAAGAGACCCTCGAAGCCCTGCACGATGTCGTGCGCGCCGGCAAAGCCCTTTACGTGGGCGCCTCCTCAATGTGGGCCTGGCAGCTTGCGAAGATGCTCCAGTTGGCCGGTCAGCGCGGTTGGCCGCGCTTCGTCACCATGCAGAACCACTATAACCTGCTCTACCGCGAGGAAGAACGCGAGATGATCCCTCTGTGCCGCGCCGAAGGCGTGGGCCTAATCCCCTGGAGCCCGCTGGCCCGCGGCAGATTGGCCCGCCAGCCTCAGGCCGGCACCGTTCGTTCGCGAACCGACGAGTTCGCCACCCGCCTCTACAGCGCGACCACCGAAGCGGATGAAAGGGTGGTCGTGGGCCTGCAAAAGGTGGCCGCGGCGCGCAGCGTGCCCCCGGCGCGCATCGCCCTGGCTTGGATGCTCCACCAGCCCGGCATCACCGCCCCAATTATCGGTGCCTCCAAACCGCACCACCTCGAGGACGCCCTCGCCGCGCCCAGCATTAAATTGACCACCGAGGAAATTAAGGTCCTCGAAGAGCCTTACGTCCCCCATGCCGTGGTCGGGCACGAGTGAATTCGCGAGCGGACAGAACGGAGCGGGCTTCACTCTCCTGTCAGCACATCCAACTCCGCAATGCTGGCGAAAGGCTGCCCGTTGACCTCCGAGCGTGCCACCACCTTTAGGTAGCGCGCGGCCACCGGCCGCGGGAAGGTCACCGTCTGCAGCTTGTCGGTATTGGGCCATGTGACTTTGGCCACCGGCGCGGCCCATGAGTTCGGCTCGGTGCTGCAATAAATCTCGCATTCGGCAATGCGCCCGTTATCCATGTCCTGGCGCGGCAGGTAGGTGATCCCTCGGAGCGCGACAGCGCGGCCCAGGTCAATCGTGAGATGGTGCGGCATGGGGTCGTTGCTGGGCTGCCAGCGCGTATGCCAGATCGTGTCCGGGTCCCCGTCAATCGCGTGCGCCGCGATATTGGAGTTGGCGCTGTCTTCGCTATCCACCTCGATCACCCTCGCGCCGAGTTTGACTAGCTTCGAGGCTTGGGTCGGCTCCATTAACCGCCGGAGTTCGTCTTTGCTGACCGGCACCTTGGGGTTGAAACTCTTCCCCGCCACGTAGCTAAGCAGGCTCGCGCGCAATTGGCGGGCGGCGGGACGCTTCTCCAAGTCCTTGCTCAAATCCGCGGAGCAAACGAGTAACTCGCCGCTGCCCACGCGGCATTCCCAGATCAGTCCGAGCCGGCGGTTGGTGTTCCAATCGTCAATCACCCGCACAATGGGGTGCAACTGGTTCGGAAGCGCGTCCAGCACCATGCCCTGCGCCCGAGTCACGATCTCATCCCACTGCCAGTCCTGGAAAAATTCCGTGGGGAACCTGGCCAGGGCGGGGTGCCTCGGGTCGCACAGCAGGCCGAGCGTCTGGCGGGCCTGCGTACTGAACATGTAACGGTTCCAGAAGATAGGCTCGAAACCGAGCCGTGGGTGCTCGCGGCCCAGCCGGGGCGGGAGCAACAGCACCCGCCCACCGGCGTCAAGCCGTGCGAACGCTGCCGCGTCGAGGCCCGGCGTGATTAGGACATCGTTCAGTGCCTCAGCTCCCGGGCTCGCCGGGTAAATCCACACGTTCCAGTCGTTCTCGAACGGCGTGCCTTTCAGCCCAACAACCAGCTTGGCCGCCTGCGGCGCGTCGAGTTGCGACAGGCTGATCTCGATGCGGCCCAGTGGAGTGCCTTGGCCCAGCGGTATCGTCCTGGGTGCGAACTCGCCTTTGGCCAGCGTCTTCCCGCGCGCCGAAACCAGCTTCCACGTGGCCACGGCGTTCTCCAGCGGCGTGCGGTCGAAGTGCGCCACCTCGACCTCGGCAGAGAGGGTCTCATCGGTCGTCCACACGCGCTTGAGCACGCGCGCCAGGGGAACGGTTGTATTGCAGAAGCGGCGGTATTGGGCCGGGGTGATGTAGCCCTTGGATTCCCAGAACGGATCGAGCACGCCTACGAGCGCGGTGCCCTGCCCGGGGAAGTCGTGCAGGTCGAGAAGCTCAAAACCGCCAATGCCCGGCGTGCGCAGCGCCGCCTCGATCTCCTCCTTGTAGCACAGCGCCTGGAGCTTGCCGGAGGCCCGGAGGAAATCGCGCCACTGGTCCAGCATCCCGTGCTCCGCCAGCGAATCGCGGAAGATGTCGAAGTTCTTCGGCTTGAGCGGCCCGGTGTACTTGCGCACCTCGTCGAAGTTCGGATACACGCACCACTGTCCTATCTCATGCACAACGGCCGGCACGCTGAGGGACTGCACGTCCTGGCGGTAATCCTTGCCCAGCCACCCATGCGGCCCGCGGCAGGGGTAATAAACGTGATACTGGTTCTCGGGCAGTTGCGGGTAGGCCGAACCGCTGGTGACGAGCCGGCGCGGGTCGCGCTGCTTCCAGAAATTCACCCAGCCCGCCAGGAACTCATCGCGGTTCTTGCCGTGCGGCTCATTCCCATGCGTCAGCAGCAGGAACGAGGGATGGTTGCCATACGCGCGGACGATGCGTTCGCTTTCCGCGTAGAGCCACTCGCCCAGGACCTTGTCCTCCCCGGGGTTCGACCAAACTGCGCACTCGACCTGGAAGTAGAACCCCAGTTCGTCCGCCGCGACAAACGCCGCTTCGGGCGGACACCAGGAGTGGAAACGAATCAGATTCAGCCCATGCGCCTTGCAGGCCCCAATGACGCGCTTCCAGGACGGCACGTCCGTGGGCGGATACCCAGTCAGCGGGAAGATGCAGCATTCGAGCGTGCCCCGGAAAAACGCCGGGTGGCCGTTCAGCATAAACTGCTTGCCCTCGGTCGAGATTTCCCTGAGGCCGAAGGTGGTATCCCTAGTATCAATCTGCAGGCCCCCGCCCCACCGGCCATCGAGCCGAGCGGAGAGGCTATACAGCGACGGGCTGAACTCGTCCCAAGGATAGACCATGTCGCCAAGTTGGCATTCCGCTTCCACCGTTGAACCTTCCGGGGCGATCAGCGCTTCCATTCTGTGCTGAGGACAGGGCGGCGCGCTGGTCACATTGTTCCCGGGAGCCGGGCTCAGGGAGATCTCCACCTTGACGGCCTGCCCGGTCCGATTGACCACGTGCATCCGTACTTTGGCGCTCTTGCGGGCCAGACAGGGGAAGACCTGCAAGTCGTCGAACGTCACCAACCCATCGGAAGCCACCCACGGCGGCGGATCACACCGCATCTCGATCTGTCCAACAATTCCATTCCAGTTCCCCTGCGTGTGGTCGGTGACGCTATGTGCCCAGGCCCCGACGTTCACGATGAGGCGATTGTCCACCCGGATGGTCAAGGTGTGCCTGCCCGGCGCAAGCGCGGTGCCGAGGTCATAAACATGCGGGGTGGAGAGGCTTGTGTTCGTGCCGACTTGCCGGTCGTCCACCCAGACGCGCGTCTCCCAGTGAGGTCGCTCCAAGGTCAGCACCACCCGATTGCCTCTCCAGGCCGCGGGAATTTCCACGTCGCGCTGATACCACGCTACCCCGACGTAATGCTTCTCGGGCTGGAGAAAGAATGGCACCTTGATGTTGCCCGGCTGCCGGTATTTCGCGTACTGCGGGCCTTTCAACCAGGCGTCCATGCCGACCTCCCCGGTCCATTTCGTGTCCACCGTGATGTCGTCGCCGAAACCCTGGTTCTGCAGCGCCCCGGGCAGCTTGATCCGCTCGTCCAGCGTGCGCTCGAACCAGCGCTGCGCCACGCCCGCATCCTCGCGGTCCAACTGAAACCGCCACTGGCCGGCCAGCGAGACGCGATCAGTCTGGACAGCCGCGGCCCGGGCGCAGGACGTGCCGATGAGTGTGGCGCACACAGCAAGCGGGACGGTCAGGAGCGCAGCCGAAAGTCTGTTCATCCTGCTAGTTTGCGGGTGGGGCCTGCCTCGCGAAAGAGGAATCTCTGGTAAGAGCGGGCAGGCGCCCTGGAGGACGCCTGCCCGCCTTGAAACCGAGGGCCGGCAATTGCTTAACTGCCCGCACGCCCCGGCGGAAGGTCAGGCCGAAGCCGGGACGACCGCCGCGAAGGTCACCGGCCGGTCTTCCCAGCCATTGACCACCTGGTTGACGCTCACGAACACCTTCGTGCCGACCGGCGGCACACCATACCGGGCCGTGTAAAGACTCGTGATGTCGGCCGAGCCTTGCACGGGCGCCGGACACGCACCGAGCACCCGGAAGTCAGTGAACTTCCCGAAGCCTTGGCTGACCGCCTTCGAGCCGCGGACGATGGTGGTCTGGCCCGGGTCAGTCGGACAGGTCAGCTTCAGCGTGATCACGTCCGCCTCATTGGCGATGACGAGATTCTGCGGCCCCAGCACGGGGAACTGCGGACGAGCCGGCGGCGCGTCCACCTGGGTCTGGCCGAACAGCGCGAGCGTGCAGTTGATCTTGTTGAACAACTGCTGCCCCGTCAGCGGGCCGCTCTGGCCCAGGCGGCTGACGCTGCTGACCCCGCTGGCCGCTGCCGTCCAGGCCGCGCGTTGGGACTCCTCGAGCGACCGCCAGCGCGCGGTGACGCGGGTGAGGATGGCACGAACGCTCATCTGCGAAGCCGTGCGCGGGTTGGACGGGATGACCAAGGCACGGCTAATCTGGCCGTACCGGCCACCCTGCGACACATACAGGCCGCGTTTGCCTGACTGTGGGATGTCTAATATCTTCATACGTTATTTCCTTTCTTTGCTTGTTTGTTTGGTGAAACGGCGCGCGTCCCCGGCAGAGCCGGCAAATTTCCGCGCGCCAAAAGTGTCCTGCGGTAGGGACGCGTTCCACCGCGTCCCAATTGTTGCGGGCAAAGTAGGGGACGCTGTGGACCGCGTCCTCACCCCACTCATGGGCAACTGCCCGCTGCGGCAGCGGCAAGGCGACTTGCCAAGGGGCTGCATGGCTATTTCCTCGTGCGCTCGTCCACACGGGCGAGCCCCGTTTCCAGCACGTTGATGCGGCTGACCTGCCGTTCGAGGGCAGCGAGCAGTTCCCGGTGATTCGCATCCAGCTTGTCCAGAATCGCCAGGTGGGTCGCGTTGATGCGTTCCCGCGTCACCAGCATCTCCGCGTAAAAGTCGGCCCGCGTGACCAACTCCGTCTTGTGGGCTGGTTTGGAACTCAGGAGCTTCTTCGCAAGCAGAAACGCCGAGCCGATCGCGCCGACAATGGCGGCCCACCCCTCGCTTGAGATGCTCCGCGGCGAGGCGATTGGCGCGTTGAGGTTCGTATTCATGGTGGCCAGTTGGGTGATTGGCGATTGCCGATTGGCTATTGGCGATTGGCAAACGGATGCGTGAACCGTGATGCGCGACCAGGAGCGCAGCCTTCAGGCTGCAGCAGTTGGGTTTCCGCTACGGGCTGCGCCCGCTTCCTGGCTGCCGGCTGTTTGAGTAGAGGTGCTCGCAGCGACCATCCCTCGCAACTGACCATGCCGATGCGCCAGGAACCAAGCCCCAACACCCACCCCGACACCGCCCAGGATCAGCAGCTCATTACCGACCACCAGGCTGGGCAGGACCATCAGCGCCACGCCCCCGAGCATCAGCGCCGCGCTCGTCGTCACGCTGCCGATGACTGCCTTGAGCGGCGGCCACACCAGCGACGCCAGGCCGAACACAAACAGGCCAACGCCCACCCAGACAATGCCCTTCAGGCTCGCCAGCCGGGCCCCCAGCTCCCGCGCCGTGTCCTTCTGCGCCGCACCGAGTTCCGTCCGGGCACGGGTTTCCTCGCGCTCAACCACCGGCATCGGCGCGCTGAGCACGAGCGCCGTCGAGGGTTGAAAGTTGAGGGTTGAGGGTTGAGCGCAGGAGCGCGGACATTCTTGTCCGCTTGCGGTGGCCGGTCGTGGTGAGGCTGCTGTGGCAGCAGAGGCCGGGGAGGTCTCCAGACGCGAGCCTGCCGGCACGGTGTAGGTCCGCACCTTCACCGTCTCCTGGTCCTGTTTCGTGGCCTGGGCCGGGTTCTCCCCTTGAACGACGCTCTGCTCGATGACCCCAGCCGGCTTCCGCGTAGTCACCGCCTTGCCCCCCTTGAGCGGCCGAGGCCCCGCGCATCCGCAGGCTAACAGCGCCAGCGCGACCCAAGCGCACAGAAATGAGGCGAGGTAATCCACCGCCGCCGGCCTTCTGACTTCTGCCTTCTGACCTCTGTCTTCCGAGTTCGGCCTTCTGCCTTCCGTCCTCCGTCTTGCGTATTCTGAGTCCAGCCTTCCGTCTTCCGGCTTTTGCCCTCTGTCTTCTGTCTTCTTCGTTTTCATATCACCCTGTATAGATGGACAAACCCTGTCACTTGCGTGACAAGCCCTCCCCTAGTTCGCACTCCGCACTCCGCCCTCCGACTTTGGACTCAAGACTTCAGACTTCAGACTCTGGACTGCCCAAACGACTCCCCGCGGCGGCTCGTACGTGAAGCAGCCGGCCGGCGCGGCCACGCCTCGCGCCCCGCCATGTCCGCCGCCCCGGCCCGAGGGAATCAACAGGTGCTCGTGCAGGTGCCGGGCAAAGCCCTGCAGCACCGGATGCGGCTTGCCCTCTGCATCCACAGCCCGCGCCAGATGGCCGTGCAGCCGCCGGATGGCCCTGGCCACCGCGCACACGCACTTCTGGGCGCAGTCCTCGCCGCGCCACGGGTTCTTGCGCAGGAACTCGGCGATCTCCTCCAGCTCCCGCAGCGCCACGGCCTTCACCGGCTCGATCTCCAGCTCGTCGTCCAGCACCGCCTCAAGCTGGCGCTCCCGGCGGCGCAGGTTCCGAACCGCCTCCGCGTCATCCAGCCCCAGGTTCCGCTGCTGGATGGCCTCGACCGGCCCGGGAGCCTGGCCGCCCAGGTTCCTCGCCTTGAGCGCCAGCGCCACCGCATGCATCGGCTCCGGCGGCGGATCCAGCAGCAGGCACGCCACATACAGCGCGCCCTGCTCGTGTTTGAAGATGGCCTGCCGCCCTTCAAAGGTGAGTTCCCAGAACCCCAAACCCCGGCGCAGGGCATACCTCTCTCTATCCCGTGGTCCGTGGTCCCGTAGTCCCGTGGTCCGCTGTCCGTGGTCAGTATTCCGTGGTCCCGTAGTCCCGTAGTCCGTGGTCCTGTCTTCAGTGGTCTGTAGTCGTCTCGTTCTCATATCTTGCTTTCTGTATTCGGCTGGTGGCGTTGTGCCACTCGCCTCTAACTACCGGGGGGGGTGTGTAAAATGGAGGAACGCTCGCCCTTAAGATTCCCAATGTTTACGCGGGTTTGCCGGCGATTTTACACAGTGTAAAACTGCGTACAAAATGCCGTGCTAGGGACGCCTCGCCGGTGCCTCCGCCCCCCTCGTGGCCGCAGGCTTCCAGCCTGCCAGTGACCGACGCATCCTGCGTCGAGCCCGACCACGCGGGCGGCAGAGATACCGGTGCAACAAGAGCCAAACCCAAAGGGATTGGGCCACTCAGCCCAGACCCAATCCCGACTGGATTCGATCAGTGAGCCCGGAACCTATCCCGAAGGGATTGAATCACTCAGCCCAGGGTTGCGAGGCACGAGCTACCCTGGGCGGAACACCGACAAGAAACCGCCAATCCTGAAAGGGTTGTATCACTGCCTCACTCTTCCTCCCCGCAGACGACGCCCCTGCGGTAGATCCTCCGGGCCCTCGAATCGCTGACGGCGTCTTCCATGGCTTCAACGTGGGCAGACAACTCTCGGAGTTGCCGCGGGTGCCACGGCAGCCTTGCCTCGATCGCCCTGAGCCGGATGGCCACCAGCGACTCGCTGCACCCGCAGACATCCGCAATCGCCGAGCGCGAACGGTTTTGCCGGAAACGAAGCAGGAACACTGTGATGAGGGGAGCTTTTCGCAAACGTTTGTCCGGGTCGAGGGCAGTGAGCAGCTCGAAAACCTTGACTGCCATGCTGAGGTTTGGCTCATCGGACTGCGAGACCCCGTCCGCCCGGCCGCGCTTGAACTCCGCACTCCGCACTCCGCATTCCGCACTCTCCAAAGGCCGCCCCCCAAGAAAGCGCTCTATCGCCGCCTGCTGCTCCAGTGTCGAATCGAGAATCTGCCTGATCAGCTTGATTGGGAAGGCTTTTCCCCCGTCCTCCGTCCTCCGCCCTCTGTCCTCTGGTTTCCGCCTCTCGTGGTCCCGTAGTCCCGTGGTCCGTAGTCCTTCTTCCCCTTCTCCCCCGCAGTCCTGTAGCCCATTTCTGCGTTCTACTCTCTGCTCTCTGCTTTCCCCCTCCCCCACCGTCCCATTTCTACTTTCAGCTTTGTTGAGGTAGGGACACCGGTTGCCCGGTGCCCCCCTCACAGATCCCGGCGGGCGGTATTCCCGCACCGGGCTCTTCGTGTTGACACGCTCTCTTCGCTCACAGGAAGGTTTGCCCG